>Ga0137427_10000128_pt1 | contig 40364 bp, 42 predicted proteins | sample EasRivERMZT700_2_FD_102309 | JGI IMG/M metagenome (GOLD analysis project Ga0137427, IMG submission 102309) | Soil microbial communities from meander-bound floodplain in the East River, Colorado, USA - East River MetaG ERMZT700_2 | ecosystem: Environmental > Terrestrial > Soil > Floodplain ...
ACTTGATAGAATTCCGACCAGGTCGAATAGAATAAAAGAAACTCCAGTCTCGACAGCGTGGATAGAAACGCGAGTGCCCTTGAATCCTGAGAGGGAATCTTTCATCACCGTATTCGGACTTGATTCTTAACCCCGCGGCCTATGGTTTGGCGAGCAATTCGTCGATGTCCGCTTCGAGATTGGCAATTTTACCGGGAACCGTGCCCTGAATCTTTCGATAAATCTTCCGGTCTTTGCCGACAAGGAATGTGGTGGGGAGCCCCAGGTGCCCACCCATGGCGGAGTCGAACTCATCGGTGCCCATGGCTACCGGATACTCTATGCCGAATTCCTGAAGGAAGGGTTTGACGTCGTTGGTATCTCCGGAAAGGTAGGTCACCGCCAGGACGTCGACACCCTTGTCTTTCACCTTCTTCAGAAGAGCATTGTATTCCGGGGCCTCTTTCTTGCAGGGAGCGCACCACGTTGCCCAGAAATCAACGATGAGGACCTTGCCTTCGAAGTCGCTGGATTTCAGCCGTCCGCCACGGACGTTTTCGAGATCGAATTCCGGGGCCGGCGCCATCTCAGCGAGTGGAGTCCGCGGCCGAGGAGCCAATTCCGGCGAACAGCCCGGCAACACGGCGAGGACGACAGAAAGAGCGAGTACGGAGATTTTCATTGTACGTAGCTTATGACGATTGGCGATTCGGAACAACGATCGCTTTCAGGGAGTAGCCGCAGTCCACTCCGACTTCAGCGAAATTGCAGACCGTCACGAGAATATGTTCTCCGCCGGGCTTGGCCCGAAGCTGAGCGACCATCGCGCGATCCGTCCGGTGCCCCTGGACGTGGACTTCAGGCTCTCCGACTGACAATCCTTTTTGCGAGGGCAGTCCGGCAACGGTTGAAAACATATGTCACGAAACCTGCATCGGCGGTGTTTTCCCTTTAAACGGGAGGACGCAGAGATGCTGTTGCTCGAACTGCTCGTCCGAGATATTCAAGGATTGGTCATGACGCAGATCGCAATGACGGTCGTACTGCTGTGTGTGTCCGGGCCCCTTGCGCAAAGTTTTCGAGAACTGATGCGCAGCGATACGGGCGTCGATCCGCGGGCTGTGTTGACGATAAACGTTGGCCTGGATGGCGAGCCATACGACTCGCGGCAGCAGCAGTATGTGACGTTCTACCAACAGGCGTTCGAACGCTTTGGCAACCTTCCAGGGGTGCGCTCCGTGAGCGCTTCAGAACGCATTCCGGTCACAAGCGTTTCGCCGCTAACGTCTTTCCACATCGAAGGCGAGCCGAGACCGGCAGCGGCAGACCAGTCGAGCGCCAACAGAAGGATGTGAAGGCCTCGCGAAAGAGCAGGCCGCGCAGCTCGCGGGCCTGTTCATCGGCGTCCGGGAATTTGCGGGCCTCGCGGAGGGCCGCGACTACACCGGACCGGCGTCGATGCGCGCGGTCTCGGTGGGTTACCAGTTCGGCAAGCAGCTCGTGCAAGGGGAAGTCGATGAAGCGTTCGTCCGCGCGGCCACGCAGGCCGCGGGCGTGTTCTTCCATTTCCCGGCCACGCAGGTGCGGCGGACGGCCGAGGGCGTTAGGGCGCTTTGGGAAGGAAAGAGTCAGAATCCGGCGGTCGCGCTGTTCGGGCCGCCGCGGGAATGAGCGCAGACTCGATTAGAAAATGGCGAACGATTTCCGCCAGACGCGTCGATCCGGCATCGGTGTAATGCACATCGTCCTCGAACATGTCCAGGTTCTTGTCGATACGTGGAGCCGCATCCAAAAAATGGACGCAGGCGCGTTCTGCAATGTCTTGTGCGGCGTGATTGAAAGCGGCCATGGCGCGGGTCATCGACTTCGCCGAGGGGATCTCCCTGCGGAACACGGATACGTCCTCGACCATATACCTTCCGGTCATCCACAGTTCTTTCAGTTCAAAATCACGCAAGTCTTCACGGTACAGCGACGGCTGGCTCATCAGGATCACCTGAGATCCGTCGGATTGAATGTAGTGGACTAACGACGCAAGATTGCGCTCGAAGGCAGCGAGGGACGTGAACCGCTCCAGAGGCATCTCCACCGGGTGAATTCTTAAATCGCCGTACCATTCCTGCATCGGTGGCCGGAGTGTGTCGATGAGGAACGTCTCGATGGGAATTGGGCGGGCACCATTAATCGACGGTCCGTAAAAGTGCGAATAGAGGTCATTGTAAGGACCGACCGCAAATCGAGGCGGTGAGAACGACCGGTACAAATCGTTGATGGCATGCATCACGATCACGAGATCGGGTTTCCACTGACGATAGAACGTCGTGTAGTTGATGAGCGAATGCCGCGTGGTATACCAATCCATTCCGGCATTGATGACTTCGACGCGATGGTTCAGCAATCGCCCGAGCTTCCAGGGGTAGGTCTGCTCAACGGTTCCCGCCGACCGGAACGTTGTGGAGCCTCCCAAGGTCAGTATGCGAAAAGCGTCGGTGCGTTCGACCGGGACCGTTGGCGAGATCGCGTGTTTCTGCACGAACGGGTCAAAGGGGTGGGTTCGGGAGTAGTAATAGCCGAAAGATCCGAGAGTGTAGGAGGCGAGCACCAGGAAGGCAATCGGCAGAACCGCGAAGGCGGTCGGCTTCGCCCCCATCTTGCGGACCATCAGCCCAATCACGATTGGCGCGATCAACGGCACGGACAACACGGCGATCAGTGTGAACTGAGCCCGACTGTTCACCCCAATCCACGGCGGCGACGATGTGTAACTAAACCAGCCCAACCAAAAGAAGAGGTAGCTGGCATAGACAGCGGTCCCGGCGGTTATCGCGACGATCTTTAAGGCGCGCATCTCAGCACAGTGCTCCAGTCTGCCCGCCATCCCCGGCGGTACTCTACGCAACGGATACCCATCGTGCAAGTGTTTCGGCTCGTCCCGCTACTCCTCCGGCCGTTCACATTGAAAACCCTGCAGGACTTGTCCCTCGTGACCGATCGCACACTGCAGCAAGGCAAACGGAAAGCTGACCGAAGATCACCGCGCGAATAGAACACGTTGCCCAAATTCACCAAGCTGCCGGCGAGGTCTAAAGGATTGTCACCGAGACGTTCCTTGATCTCGACCGATCGCGACAAGTGAGACTCTGCCGACGCCAGGTCGCCGCGCCGAAATTCAACCGTCCCCAGATTGTGAAGACTCCTCGATACGTCGATCGAATCGGCTTGAGCCTTTCGCGGATAATCAGTGCGCGTTCGAAATAATCCTGCGTCACTGCGGGTTCGCGGTTGTTGTAGAGCCACACCGATGTCCGTCAGGCGATCGGCCACCCAGCTTTCAAAGTTGGCGTCCGTGTTCGTTCGAACTGCCTGTTCGAACCAGCGGAGCGTCAGACAGGGATTGGGGCCGGATTCGCTGGCTATTGCCGATACCTTTAGCAACCTTGGCGTCGTCGCCATGAATCGCGGCGACTATCCAGCGGCGCTCAATTATCTCGAGCGAGCGCTTGCCATCAGACAACGGCTCGCCCCCGCTTCAATTGTTGTTGCGAATAGCTTCACGATTTTGGGGAATCTGGCGAGAAGGCGCGGCGACCTGGCAACGGCGGGGGACTATCAAGTCCGCGCCCTGGAAATTCATGAACGACTATCGCCCAATTCGCTAAGTATTGCCGCCAACCTGAACAATCTTGGTCTGTTGGCGCGAGAACTCAAGGATCCGGTCAAAGCGAAAGACTACTTCGACCGAGCTTTGGCCCTAAAGGAGAAACTGGCGCCCGACACGCTGACTATCGCGGAGACGCTCGCCAATATAGGCCAATCGCTTGTCGAGCAAGGCGACCTGACCAACGCTTTGGAATACTACGCGCGTGAGTTCGCCATTCGCGAACGGCTCGCTCCAAACTCGTTGGGCATGGCTGCTTGTATGCCGGCGCCAAAAGCGTGGTCGCTAGTTTGTGGAATATTAATGACAGCGCCACGGCGGAATTCATGAAGCGCTTCTATCGGGGTTTGCTGGTCCGTGGACTTTCTCCCTCAGCCGCATTGCGGGCGGCTCAGGTGGAAATGTCCCAGCGTAAGCCCTCGAGCTCTCCTTACTATTGGGCGGCTTTCGTCATCCAGGGCGACTGGAAATAACAATATTCTTCGAGGAGCATGTGTTGCTTTTCAGGTTTTGTTGGGCAAAGGAGATGAGATCAACGGGGGACGACGAGGTCGTGTTCGGACGAGGTGAAGTTCCGTTCGTAACGCAGCCGTTCCTTGGCGCGAGCTTTTGCCAGGTACATTCGACGGTCCGCTTTGTTCATTAATTCTTCCAACGAGGTTCCGTCCTGAGGGGAGTTGGCAAGACCCCAGCTGACGCCGAAACCGAGTCGAACATAAGGGGTTAGTTCTTCGTCTTGCGCGATAGCATTTTCCAAAAGCTCCAATTGCGCATAGACCACGCCTGGCGACAGTTCGCTGAGTACGGCAAATTCATCGCCCCCGAGCCGGCAATGCAGTTTGGAGTCGGAGAAAGAGTCTCTGATCATTGCCGCGACCCGCGCCAGCGCCAGGTCGCCCGTCTGGTGGCCAAACTTGTCGTTCAGGGCTTTGAAGTTATTAAGGTCAAAGACGACAAGCGACAGATCCTGTCCGCGCGACGATTCGCAAGCCTCTTCGAAGGCTCGTCGATTTCCCAATCCTGTGAGTTTGTCTTCGAGCGCTTCCTGGCGTCGCTTCTCGACGAGAAGTGCTGTCCTGAAGGTCGATCCCAGCGATTCCACGGAAGCGGTAACCACGCAGGCTTCGTTATCGGTAAAAGGTCTGAATCGATAAACGATGATGACTGCCAGAACCTCGCCATCGGACATAACCGGCACAGCGAGGGTCTCCCAATCCGGGTAGCCTTCGAGGTCGGCCGGAACATTCACAATGGGTTTCTTTTCGGTCACCGCCGACGCCGCGGGCCCTGTCACGGAAGTCCGCCTTACCGATTGCCCATCTCGACCCATAACCGTGAATTCAGTGCCCTCCACGCGGGCGCAAATCTTGACTGTAGATGTGGGCATCGTTTGTTCCAGCAGCTGGCATAAACGGCTCGTGATTTCTTTAAGCGTCGTTGCATCTTTGATCGATGCCGTGATTGCCCGGACGTTCTCAACTTCGCGTGTTGCTCTGCGAATGTCGCCGTAAGCCGCCGTCGCCGCTTCCTGAGTGCCGTTCACCGCTTCACCGTCCGAGGTCACATGCTTGTAGACACGAGCCCACACTTCAACGACTTCCGGATCGAATTCGGTTCCAGCCCCTTTGCGAAGCTCGGCAATTGCTTCCTGCGGAGAGAGCAGTCGATCTTCCTTCGGGTCTGAAGTGCATGCGTCGAAGACGTCCACGACGGCCAGGATTCTGGCGGCCAGAGGAATATTCGAACCTGCCAGTCCGGCTGGATAGCCCGTTCCGTCGAAGTGCTCGTGATGGGATCGCACGGCATCCGCCACGGGATACGAGAACTTGATGTTGGAAATGATCTGGGCGCCCAATGCCGGATGCTGCATCAACGTCTTGGTTTCTTCCTTCGTCAGCGCATCCTTCTTCCGCAGAATGTATTCAGGCACGGCCAGATTGCCGATGTCGTGCAAAAGCGCTGCGGTTCCGATCGCATCCACTTCCTCTTTGTTGAGATCCATGGCCTTGGCAAGCACCCGCGAATATCGCTCAACTCGAACGATGTGTCCGTGCGTATCGGGATCTTTCGCATCGATGGCGGTGCTGAGTGTGGATAGCGTCGAACGGAACAAAGTCGCCATTTCTTCGGCGTGCTGCCGTTCCGTGGCGAGATTGTTCAGATACACCCTGACTGCATAGAAGCAGAGATACAGCATCGGCAGCAGGAACAGGACTGCCCCAAGCGGAAAGGCGATCAACAACTCGTAAGCTGCCAACGCGACCAGTCCTGAAATCACGAATGACGGCGCTGTATACAAGAAGTTGTCATGCCACATCCGAAACATCGATTTGCCGGCCGACAGCGCAACGATCGCCGAAACAAAGACGGAGTTACCGAGGTAGTAGACAACGGAAGCGGCGAGGACGGGGATCACGAGGCCGAGCGGGCCTGATGCCGTATCGGGATTCTCCAGCCAGCGATAGGTTATTCCCGACGCTCCTACCGTGACGGCGATCATTCCGACGTTGAAAACCGCCTGGTGTAGGATGAATCGCCGCGTCCGCGACGATACCTGCACGACCACTCCGCAAACACCGATCAGAACGGCGGGTCCCGTTCCCATCATCATCAGGGTAATTAGAACAACCGACGTCAGAATCGAGATGGTCGAACTTCCGAACAAGACGACCTTGGAGCGGGCGGTTACAATACTGAGAAAAACCAGGATAAGAAAGGGTTCCGTCGAGACTTCCTTTAAATGGAGCAGGGAGTCGAACAGAATTGCCAGGCCGGACAGACCTACACAGATGATCGCAAGTTGCGGCAAAGCCCCAAGTTTTCGAAAATCCGTGATGGCCCGCATAGACCTATCCCTATCTCCCAATTTCACTTATCGGCCTGGAGGGGGGCTACATTAAAAAAAAATCTAAAAATTCCGCTAAAGTTCCCGGAGAACCCGCCGATTAGATCCTTGAAACGGGGAGAATCTGTATGGGTCCGGATTTAGGATGGCCGGACGAGATTCATTTCTGTGGTTGCATTGAGTCCAAGGATGGATGAGCAACGATATGAACCGAGCCACAAACAGGCCACGCGCAAACACGCCAGGGTTCGCACTCTCCTCCATAACCAAGTCATTTCAGCACCAGCTTCCGCCAGGTGGCATAAGCCCTGGAGGATCAACTACAACTGGAGACTTATGAAAAAGCACCGAAATCACCTCGCCGCGAGGGAGTCGATGGAGGATCGGCTAGATCGATTGCAGCCGTGCTTGTCCGAGGAGGCGTCTGCTGTAACACGCACCCTCATTGATGTCTTGCATATCAAGGATGAGTACACTGCCAGACATGGTAACCGGGTCGGACACTATAGCTTTCAAATAGCCAGCGGGCTCGGCATTACTTCCACTGAGCTGGAGAACATCACCACCGCCGCCATATTACACGATATCGGCAAGATTGGAATGAGCGATAGGCTCCTTCTGAAAAGAGGAAGCCTGACCGGTCAGGAGTGGACCCAAATCAAACGTCACTGCGAATTGGGTTGGTCCATTCTTCGCGACATTGAGGGCATGGAAGAAACCAGCCTCATGCTCCTTCATCATCACGAACGATTTGACGGAGCCGGATATCCCGTCGGCCTGGCAGGGAAGCAAATACCGCTGGGCGCTCGCATCATTTCCATAGCCGATGCGTTCGATGCCATGACAACCAATCGACCTTATCGCGCAGCTATAGGCTTGGATGCCGCTATGAACGAGCTGCGCCTGTGTGCGGGAACTCAATTTGATCCGGAAGTGGTCGAGGCGTTCCTCACCATATTGCCGAATCTCTGTCGCTGAGGGACACAGCAGTGCTCATTGGAAAGGATTCCATGAAAAGGATCATTAACGTATTTGTTATCGCGTTGCTGTTTGCCGGCACTGCGTTCGCCGGCGGCAACAAGCTGGACCGGTTTCTCGAAGAGAAAAGACGCAGCCACCGACGTGATGAAAAGGTACGCGTCATCATTCAGCACCTGAATCCGGTCAGTACAACGGATCTGGATCACGTCGAGAGAAAGCATGGCGGCAAGGTCTGGAGACGTCTTGCCATCACGAATAGTCTTGTGGCCGAGGTGTTGGCTGAAGAGCTCGACAAACTCAAGGACGGGCCGAATGTCGCCTGGATCTCGGCCGACCCGATAGTTGACAGCACGGCCGGCACGCCGCGCGTCTCGACGGGCGCATCGGTTGGTTCGTATACCTACAATGTGGACGGAGACGGAATCGGTGTCGCGGTTATCGACAGCGGTTTCGCTGACCGATCGGATATCCGCAACAATATCGTCAAGGTAGTGGATTTCGTCGATGACTGGCGAACCAGTCTTACCGATCCTTTTGGCCATGGCACTCACGTCGCCGGCATTATCGCGAGCTCGGGACGAAGCAGCGATGGTCGCTACAAGGGCATAGCTCCTGAAGCGCGTTTGATCGATTTGCGTGTGTTGGATAGAAACGGTCGCGGATATACCAGCGACGTCATCGCTGCGATCGAATGGGCCGTTGAGAACAGATATTCCAGAGGAACCGACTGGCGATCTTTGAACATCAGGGTTATCAACCTGTCACTCGGTCACAGACCCTACGAATCAGCCGAGACCGATCCGTTGGCTATCGCATGCCGTAGGGCGGTGCAGGCGGGAATCGTCGTTGTTGCCGCAGCCGGAAATTATGGCCAGGACGGCGACGGCGACAACGTTTTCGGAGGTATCACGAGCCCTGGAACGGAACCGTCGGTCATCACGGTGGGCGCAATGAGGACATGGGGAACCGACAGCCGAAACGACGATCGAGTTGCGCCGTATAGCTCTCGCGGACCCACGTTCCATGACCGCATCGTGAAGCCGGACATCGCTGCGCCGGGTTCAAACGTGGTTTCTTTGCTCAGCCCGAACAGCTTGTTGGCCAACGCCAATCCGAATCTCGTGGTCGATTCCGGCCATATGATGCTGAGCGGCACCAGTATGGCCACGGCCGTCGTCTCGGGAACAGTGGCGCTCATTCTGGACGAGAATCCGTCCCTGACGCCGAACGCGGTGAAGGCCATTCTGATGTATACGGCGGAAGACCGTTCTGAAGATCCGCTGGAAATTGGCGCCGGCTACATCAACGCATTCGGTGCGTTGAATCTGGCCGCTAACATCGACACCAGGGCCAAAACCTCGAGTTACTGGATTGTCAATAACGGTACGGGGCTGGATTACACAAACATGATTGCCGGATCCTCCGCGTCATGGAGCCAGACCATCGTTTGGGCGGAAAGCCTGTGCACGGGGAATATCCTCCTGTACAACCAACCTGCCTGGAGTCAGACGATCGTTTGGAGTGAATCTACAACCAACTGGGCCACGACAATCGTTTGGAGCGAAGCAATAACTTCGGGTTCGGCGATCGGTAGCCAAACCATCGTATGGGAGGTCCTCGATCTGTCGTTGTTACCGAAAACAGTCGAGGAGATGTACTGGGATCCCAGCTAATCGATTGCACACTCTGCTCACTATCACCACTGCCGCCGCGGGCTAACCCCGCGGCGGGTCTTTTTCCGGGTTCGATTATTAACAATTTCAAAATCTACCGCGCTGCGATAGTCCGGCCAGGGTCCGACACATTTCTAGAACGTCCTGTAATCGTTATCGGATGAAGCGGGCAGTAAGCGGTTGGAGCGGTGCCTGCAATGAATGCTTCCTCAAATTTGTTCTGGCAGGATGGGGTGGCGAGCATCAGGGATTCCGGATCGATGCTGACGAACTCGATCCCCAGCGGAGGGATGAAAGCCATGGGAAATCCACCCACGGGATATAACGCGTAGGCCTTCAACATGAACTCCGTCCATATCGGCAGAGCCGAACGGGCGCCTTCCAGGCCGAGGTCGCGATTATCATCGAAGCCTACCCAGGCGATCACAAGGAGATCCTTTGTGTAACCGGCAAACCAGCCATCGCGCGACGTCCCGGTCTTTCCCGCAGCAGGCAACTTGAATCCCCGCGCGCGCACGCCGGCGCCGGTACCCCTATCGATCACGCCTTCCATCATGTGAGTTACTAAGTATGCGATCTCCGGACGAAGGACCTGGTGTGGTTCGTAAATATAACTTCTCAGTTCTTTGCCGTCGGCCGCTTCGACCCTGAGGATCGCATGCGGCTCAATGCGTTTACCGTTGTTTGCGAACGCCGAGAAAGCTCCAGCCAGCTCCAGAGGAGTAACCTCAAAAGCTCCGAGTGCCATCGACGGATATCCTTTGATCTTCGCGTTGAGGCCCATGCGTTTAGCCAGTGCGGCGACCCGGTCGTACCCGATTCGTTCTGCAACCCGGATTGTCGCCACGTTGAGCGAACGCTGAAGCGCGGCGCGCACCGTCACAAGGCCGCGGTACTCGCGCCTGTAGTTATTCGGTTCGTAAGTACGGCCGTCGTAGACGAACATCTTCGGCGCATCCATGATTGTCGTTAACAACGTGATAAATCCGTTATCAAGCGATTGAGTAGACGGGCCGGCTATATCGGTCGTTTCCGAGTTGGTGTCATAGGGGGTTTCCAGCGCCGCGGCGTACACAAATGGCTTGAAGACCGAACCCGGCTGGCGGAAGGCGTTAGTGATGCGATTGTACTGGCTGGCGGCATAGTCGGTTCCCCCGACCATGGCTCTGATTTCTCCCGTGTGTGGGTTGAGCGCAATCAGTCCGGCCTGCGGCAGTGGCCGCCTATCCGGATTCTTCCTCTTTTTATCGCGCGCGGCGAATTGGGTTTCGACAAAGGTAAGGCCCTTTGCGACGGCTTCAACGGCGGCTCTCTGAAGGTCAGGGTCCAACGTGCTGTATACGTTAAGACCGTCGTTCATCAACTCCTCTTCGGAATAATCCTTCAACAGTTCTTCATGAATGAAATCGATAAGGTAAGGAGCATCCGTGGTGTCGGTCGTCAACTTGATAGTCTCCAGCCTCGACTGTTTCGCCTTCTCGTAATCCTCCGCATTGATTGCACCCATCTGAAGCATCGCCCGCAGGATCAAGTTCCGACGAACTGTCGCGCGATCGGGATGTCTGCTTAAAGAGTAAGCGTTTGGCGCCGGAATCATTCCGGCAAGCGTCGCGGCCTCCGGCAAGGTCAACTCGGAGAGATCTTTGCCGAACTGGGCAGTCGCGCCCTCGCCGAACCCGTGAATGGCGAAGGAGCCACGTTGGCCCAGATAGACCTCATTCGCGTACATCGTAAAGATGTCTTCCTTGCTGAGGCGCCGCTCCAGGATCACGGCGATGAGGGCTTCAGCCATCTTGCGGCGCCACGTCGGTTCAGCCGTCAGAAAAAAATTTCGGGCAAGCTGCTGCGTGATGGTGCTGCCGCCTTGCAATCGATTAGTCTCGTCAAGGTTCGAGACGAATGCGCCCACCATTCGGATCGGAGACAGCCCATGATGACGGAAGAAACCCTGGTCTTCACCTGCCGTTACGGCATCCACGAGCACTTTCGGTATGTCTTTGAATGCAACAAGCCGGCGTTTCGCGCGAGATGCGCCGGATAGGCTTGTCACCAGCTTCGGAGAAGCCGCATAAATCTTCGCAGTATGCTGGAAGACCTGACGGCTCAGCTTGAGGTCAATAATCCGTGCGTACCGTTGGTAGTAGTGGGTAACGACTGCGCTTGAAACGATCAAGAACACCACGAGCACCGAAACGAGGATTCTGAAAACACGCCTCCGAAGGAGGCGTCTCGTCAGACCCTCGGGCTTCGGCTTTTGTTTTTTCACGACCACTATCAGGAGTTTCTTCGCCTTCCAGCTGCCATCGCGCCAAAGCCGCCCAGAATCATCACCGCGCTCAAAGCGGGATGCACCTTTTCTTCATGCCGGGTTTCCACGCCTACGGACATGCCGCCAACCGAGATGCCGCTGCGCTCGCTGCGAGGAATCGGAACGACAAGCGACACGATGCCTAGAATCAGCACCACCAAACCAATGAAGAACAGCGTTTTCATTTACCACCGCCCCGAAACGTCAGAATGGTTGTCATATGAATGCACCTCGTGATGAACCTTAGCAATCCCGGAGTCGGCAGGTCTGTGCACAAATGCTCAGGGCCATTGGCCAAACATTTTGTGGGCCGAGGAAAAAGTTTCGTCGTGTGCAATTCTGCGCAGTTCTCGCTCTGTCTTTTGGATCACTCTAGGCAGATTCCACAGCTTCAGGAGACCACATGGAAATGATCAGCGATCTGGCCATCGACTTAGGGCTATTCAAACTGGATAGCGAGCATGAAGGCGGAACTGACTGGCCAGGACAGCCTCCGGTGCCTACTGGAACACGAGAAGACGGCTCGATCACCGATTGAAGTTCCAGATCAAGAACGGATGCTCCGTCATTCGAGTGTCAAGATGTCACCCTGCTGCGCGACACGCGGTGCGCGTCGCTGGTCGCATAACCCGTCGGCCGACATTCGTGGTGAGATCTGAGATTCACTCTCGTCATAATTCTCTTTTTTATGGTTGGTGGTTACTTTTTGATCGTCCGTGACCTCTTTTTCGTGTCCGTTCGATTCGAAATGATCAACGTGTCGAACTTTTTGACCAGTGCGCACCTCTAAGCGGACATCCCGCTCAGCTTTTTGATGAACGTGTCGTCCCACTTGAGTGTCGTCGCCTGCTTTTTGAACGTCGTGTTCGACTTTTTCGAAGCTGCGTCCTTCAACTTCGAAGCCGTGTCTTTCAACTTGACGTCCGTTCCCGACTTTTTGTTGATCGATGCAGCCGAACTGACGGCGTGCACCGACTGTGGAGTAACGTGTCGCGACTTTGGGATGTCGGGACTGTCGTACGAGGGTTTTGGTCCGCGTACGAAGACGTCACGAACTTCTCCGTGATCGCGCATCTGTTCTTCGAAACCATCTCGTCCCCCTTTCATGCAGAACGTACAGGCAGTCGGGTGACCGCGTGCTGGAAAGTGCAGGGTGGTCGTGTTTTCAGGAAGTTGTGGAGTTGAACGAGGGATTAGGGTTGCGATTCAGAACAAAAATGTTCGAGCGGAAACATTTTTGATCCGGTAAGGAGCGCTTCGCGGAGCCTCCTGATGGGATACGTGACACGTGACAATTGACGCGTGCCATTTGACGGTTCGCTCGGGCTGCGGTTCCCGAATGTCAAATGTCACGTGTCAATGAACGACGCTTAAGGGACCCTGATCCTGATGCCCGTGTAGAAAAGTTACTGTGCAATGTTGAACAGCTTAAGTTGGCGGAGCCGCGAGAGACTGCCGATATAACCTGGAGGTCCATACACCATGCCATTGATTCAAATAGCCGGTACCTTAATCGTAGTTGGAGTGCTCCTGTGGCTCGTGAATTCTTTTATACCGATGGCCGCATCGATCAAGTCGATTTTGAATGCGGTGGTGGTGATCGTCGTGGTGGTGTGGCTGTTGAACCTGTTCGGACTTCTCAGTTCAATCCAGCAGTTCCGGATTGGGCGCGGCTAGCCAAGCTAACCCTGGGCTAACGGTCCAAGTTAAACGTTATGGCCACTAGTCTCCTTTCTTCAGGAGCACGAGCGCAATGCCATCCCCGTTTCCACCTGCGGCTCCCATCGGCATGACGCCAACATAGCCAGGACTGAGAGTGAACTTCTTCACGAGGTAATCGCGCACCTTCGTCGCGCGCTCTCGCGAACACACGTACTGTTCATCAATGGTTCCTACCACGGCGTAACCCTCAACGATGACGGCTCTGCCCTCCGTAAACTGCAGGTACTTGGCCATCATGGCATCCAATGTTTTCTTCCCCGGATCCGAGAGTGCCTCAGAGCCATCGTCCTTGAGGATGAACAGTTCGTCCTGCCGAACCCAGACTCGTTCCTTGGTCACATTCTTCTCAAATTCCTTGGACTGATACTCGGATACCGAAAGGCTTCCCAGATCGTAGAAGCCGCGATCCTTGAAGAATCCGCGAAAGAAGAAGCTGCGTTTCAACGCCTCGAGATTTTCGGCAAGATCGGACATGGCCTCGCGGGCGCTGCCGAGAGTTGCTCGCACATCGCCCGCAACTCCCTCGCCGCCTCCAGGCTGCGGTTGAAAGGCCGATACCATGACCTTGAGTTTTTCGGAAGACTCACTCACGTTCTTCATTGTTCGTTCGATGTCTGCCGGAACATCGCCGGATTTGAACCTCGAGATCAGTTCCTTCAGGTCCGTCGACGACTGACGCAGGTTTCCCAGCGCCGTTTCAACTTCCTTCGCCGAATGGGAGAGGCTGTTGTAAACCGCATCGTCGTTGAGGAGCTTCCCGATGGTTCCTTCGCCCGCCCTGACGCGCGCGATCAGGGCGCTGGCGTCGTCGGATATCTTGCTCGCTGCGACAGTGAATTTCTCAATAGGTTTTTGTGCGGCGACGATGATCTGATCGACATGCTTTGCCGATTCAGCGACGGATTGCGTCGCGTTCGCCACGTCGCCTTTGACGTCGGAGACAGTCTTGTCGATGGCGTTGACGGTTTCCCGAATTCTCACCAATAGATCCCCAAACTCGAACGGTTCTCTGCTTGGAAGAACCCATCCGGCAGGCGCCGGTCCGGTGGTTCCAATATCGATCAGCAGGAACTTGTTTCCCAGCAGGCCATCGGTTGCAATACTTGCAATCGAATCGGTGCGGATTACCGGAAACAACTTTTCGACAATCCTGAATTTCAGTCGAAACTTGGATCCCGGCTCGCTGGGAACGCGAATTTCGACAATCTCGCCGGCGTCCATGCCTCCAACGCGAACCTTTGCTCCGGCCTCAAGGGCATTGACCTGAGCAAACTCCGTATAGTAGTCGGCACTGTTGGAAAACAACATTCGCCGATCGCCAATCAGGAAGAGGCCAAGCCCGAATAGCAGCAGCCCTCCGATCACAAAAGCACCCATCGCGGTTTTATCTTTAGACGGCATTCTTCACCTCGCTCTCTGCACTCATAAACTGCTGCACAACCTTATCGCGACTCTGGTCCAGTTCTTCGGCCGTACCTTGCGCGACGATATGCGCCTCATGAAGTATGAGAAGCTTGTCGCCAATTCTCCGCGCACTGGAAACGTTGTGTGTCACGACGACCACTGTGGTCCTGCTTGACGCTTTCAGATTCATCAGGAGCTTGTCGATTTCTCGCGTCGTGATTGGATCGAGACCACTGCTCGGTTCGTCCACCAGAAGTATGGAGGGCTTCAGAGCCAATGCCCTCGCAAGGCCCACGCGCTTTCGCATGCCGCCGGACAAGTCGAGAGGCATCTTGTCGAGTTCACGCTCGAGTCCCACGTCCGCTAACCTTTCGCGGACGGATTGGGTGATCTCGGATTCCGACATCCGGGTGTGGCGACGAAGCGGGAAGGCTATGTTCTCGGCGACCGATAACGAATCGAAGAGAGCGGAGTATTGAAAAAGGAATCCCATAGTCTTTCGCACGTCGACCAGTTGGGCGCTGTCCATCGTTTGAATTTCGACATCGTTCACAAAGATTCTGCCTTCATCCGGCTTCAACAATCCGAGAAGCAGCTTCAGCGTGACGCTCTTTCCAGTGCCGCTGCGGCCCATGATGCAGAAGGTTTCACCGGAAGGCACATCGAAGGAAACGCCGTCCAGAACGCGCCGGTCGGCGAACGATTTCGTAACACTCTCGAAGCGGATCGCCTGCCCGGCCGAACTCACAACGCTCCAGCCGGAAACAGCACTAAGATGATCCGAACCAGCAAAACGTTAATGACGATCAGGACCATCGATGAAAACACAACGCTGTGAGTGGACGCGCGGCCAATCCCTTCGGATCCGCCGGTGGTGGTGTAACCCAGGTATGAGGAAACCGTACCGATGATGAAACCGAATACGACGGTCTTCAGAGTCGGCGCCACGTAGTCGATGAAGCCGATGCCCGCGAAGGCCTGCTGGAAATAGATCCCCAACGAAACGTTCGAAATTGCAGTCTCGGCCAGAAAGCCGCCAATCAAGCCGGAGAAATTCATCACCGTCGTCAGAATGGGCAGCGCGATCATGCAGGCAATGATCCGCGTCACCGCAAGGTAGTGGAACGAGTCGACGGCCAACGATTCCAAAGCATCAATCTGCTCGGTGACTTTCATGCCGCCGAGTTCGGCGCCAATGCCGGCGCCGACGCGTCCGGAAACAAGCAGTCCGGTCATCAACGGTCCGGTCTCGCTGATCATCGCAATAGCGAGTGCGGCGGGGATCAATGCTTCCGCGCCAAATCGTTCCATCGTCGCCCGCGTGTGTATCGAGAGCACAACCCCGATCGCAAGGCCTGATGTCATCACCAGCGGCAAGGAACGCCAGCCGGCCATGTAGACCTGATGCACGATCTCTCTCAACTCAAGGGGTGATTGAAACGCAACCCGGATTGCCCGCAGCGCGAAGGAAGTGATCAGTCCCGTCTCTGAAAGTAATGTCCTCGTCAGGCCCGCCGTCGACTTTTCGGAATTATCCATTATGACGATTATCGCCGCCAGGCGGAGCGCTGGCTGTGTCGTAGTGCACAGCTTTGTTCCGCTATTGAGTCCACACTCGTTCGAGAAAGAGTGTGTATGAAATGAAAAATCTAGTTCGGTTCGTTTTGTTGTCGGGCCTCATGACTGGAGTGTTTGGTTGTGCGGCGGAGTCTTCCGAGAAGGCTGCTGCGGATGCCAGAGTCGAAGCCGCTGCGGCTCGGGTCAATGCCGCGGATGCGAATGCACGGGTCAAAGCCGCTGACGCTCACGTCAAGGCTGCTGATGCTCGCGTTGATGCGGCGGACGCAGGCGTCGAAGCCTCGAAGGCGGATGCGCGCGTAAATACCACGACCACCCCGGCGGCGAAGGCAGCCGCGGTCAAGTCGAAACTCACCATTCCATCCGGAACAGTCCTGGAGGTGTTGCTCATCGACGGCATCAGTTCCGACACCAATTCGGCCGGCGACCGGTTTCTGGCGAGCCTCGCAGAAGCCGTAATCGTTGATGGCAGCACGCTCCTTCCGAAAGGGACGAAAGTTCGTGGCCATGTGATCGAGGCCGAAGGGTCAGATCGAGTCAAGGGCCGAGCCAGCATCCGGCTAGCTCTCACCGATATCATGCAAGGCAACAATGCGATCGCCATTACAACCGATACCTTCACCGCAACGGCGGAGTCCTCAACGGCTCGAGACGCTGGAGTTATCGCAGGCGGCGCCGGCGTAGGCGCCGCTATTGGGGCGATTGCGGGCGGCAAGAAGGGGGCAGCAATCGGCGCAGCCGCCGGAGGTGGCGTAGGAACCGGCGCGGTGCTCGCCACCAAAGGGAAAGAAATTCGTTACGCTCCCGAAACCCGCTTGAGTTTCACCCTGGCTAATTCAGTTCAAATGTAAGAGACCGGGAGGTCAAAAATGCAAAAATCCAAAATCATTCTCGGATTCGTTTCTCTGCTGCTTGCCGTCGCGCCTGTTGGCGCGACGCAAGTTCAGCAGCGCAGCAAGCAGCCAATTTACACAATCACTATCAATGTGGTGAGTCGTACCACGAAGGCCATCAACTACCAGCATCGGAACGGTTCCACGACGATCGATTTCAGAGGTACGCCCCTATTACCCAAAGCTCGGGGAGAAGCCAAAGTCGAAAGCAAACAGGGATACATGGAAGTGGAAGTTGAATTCGACGATCTGCAGTCCGCAAGCCGGTTCGGCCCGGAATTCCTGACTTACGTCATGTGGGCCATTACGCCTGAGGGCCGGGCAACAAACATGGGCGAGGTCATTCTCGACGGTACAAAGAGCAAGCTCAACGTCACTACCGAACTTCAGGCATTCGGAATGATAGTTACGGCCGAACCGTACTTCGCCGTATCGCAACCAAGTGATGCCGTCGTGATGGAAAACTTCGTCAGGAAAGATACGGTGGGCAAGGTCGTGGAGATCGACGCGAAACACGAACTCTTACAACGCGGCCAGTACACCACGAACGTCCTGCCCGCAGACTTGAAGCCGTTTCCACTCGACAAGAATACACCGCTCGATCTTTTCCAGGCTCGAAACGCCGTGCGAATCGCGAAATGGGCGGGCGCAGACGTCTCCGCTGCCGAGTCGTTCGACAAAGCCGTCAAGCTTCTGGCGCAAGCCGAAGACTATAAGACAAGAAAAGCGGTATCTCGCGCCATTAAGATGACCTCGCGCGAGGCTGTGCAGACTGCTGAAGATGCACGCCTGATCACACTGAAGAATCAGGCGGACGCGCGGCTCGCTCAGGAACGCGCAGCTTCCGCCGGCCGCGAAGCAACTGCGAACATGGCCGCTGCCACCGCCCGAGCGGACGCCAATGACGCCGAGCGTGCGGCTGCCACCGCACGAGCGGACGCTAATGACGCCGAGCGCGCCCGCGCTGCAGCACAGGCGCAGGCGGATCGTACGAAGTTAGACGCGCAGCTTGCCTCCCAACGTGCCGCGGACGAAGCCAAAGCGCAGGCCGAACGCGCCAGGCTGGATGCCGAAAGCGCCGCCCAGCGTGCAGCGCGCGACAAGGAGGCCGTTGAAGCGGCAAACCTTCTGGCCAAAAAGTCCGCTGCCGAGCAATCCGAGCGTGAGAAACAGGATCTGCGCAATAAGCTGATTCTGCAGTTGAACACGATCCTCCAAACTCGCGATAGCGCCAGGGGCCTGATCGTCAATATGTCCGACGTTCTCTTCGACACCGGTCAGTTTTCACTGAAACCCGGCGCTCGTGAAAAGCTGTCAAAGATCTCCGGCATTGTTCTGGCGTATCCCACACTAAAGCTCGAAGTGGAAGGCCATACGGACAGCGTCGGCACAGACGCACTCAACATGCGACTCTCGGAAAACCGTGCAGACTCCGTACGCGATTTCCTTGTTCTACAAGGCATTGTTGGAGATTCGATTAGCGCGCGGGGATTCGGTGAGGGCCAGCCCGTGTCAACGAACGATACCTCAACTGGCCGGCAGCAGAATCGTCGAGTCGAGTTAGTGGTTTCCGGCGAGGTCATCGGCGGAACGGCGATGGCGAAACCTCAGCAATAAAATAGACGGAAGAACCCGAAACCGGCCGCGGCTGGAAAGCCGCGGCGGTTTACGATTTGAAGCCTCGAGAGCAGGAGTGTGAGGTCAATCGTGCAGCACAACATCGGTCAGCAGTTCTGCCCTGACCGTAATGTCTCCGTTGTAATCGATGAGTCCGAGTTTCCTGAACTTGTTCATGAAGTGGCTGATTCGTGCACGCGTCGTGCCGACCATTTCGGCCAGTGTCTCATGGCTCAATCGAGGCATCTTGGCGTCCGGCACACTGTGCGGGTGGCCAAAGCGAGCCAGTTTGAGCAGGACGCGGGCCAACCGCTTCTCGCTATGGTTGAAGAGTTGATCGCATAGGTCTTCTTCCAAATCGATATTGCGAGCCAGCAGGGAAGCCACGAATTTTTCGGAAAGGGCCGCCTGGGCATGAAGGGCCTGAAGCATGGCTGCCTTTTCGATTCGAAATACTGTGGACGTTTCCATGGCGGTTGCCGAACTAAAGCGCAGAGTCTGTCCAACAAGGCATCCCTCACCGACAAAGGCTCGTGGTCCCAGCATTGCCAGAACGGCCTCCCTGCCTTGGAGCGACACCACCGTGACTTTAACTCTTCCTGTCTGGATGAAATAGATTGCGTCCGCCGGGCTGCCCTGCGTGAAGATCTTCATGCCTTTCCGAAGAGCCAACATTTCCTTTCCCGCGACGATGTTCTCCAGCAGCAGGGAAACATATGGGTCTGCGTCGATCCCCTTTGCTTTGCTTCGATGAGTTTTCGCCTTTTGCCTTTGCATCTCTCTTAGTGTCCGTCATTTAGGGGAGAAGCTGTTGTGCAAAAGTGAACATACACTCTGGTGGACGACTTACATTGAGCCATATTGGACAGATCTGCACGCGCTGCCCTGATAGTTTGGTGAGGGGGAGACCTGAGAGGGTCCTTGTGAATCGTTGTGAATGATTCGATGTTAGACAATCATAAACTCGATCATAGGTTCGATGGCGTGGTCTCTGAACTCCGTGACCAAGGGCTTCAAGTGTCAGTGCACAGTGCTTCGAATGAGACCTGGTTCGTCAAAGGTGATGGAATCTTCACGGGATACATCGCTACGGGAGCCGAGCTGCTCGAGTTGAAGCGCGCAGAAAAACTGAACATTGAGGGCATCAAGTCGCTTGGCTAGCCCTGATCATGGAGTAATGACGGACTGCGCCACGCGCAGCACGCGATCGTGGATCATGCCGTTGCTTGCGATGACACCGTGCTTGTTCTTCACATCACGATCCACGTATCGCAACGGATTCCCGTAAACGTCGGTCATACGGCCGCCGGCCTCGCGCAGAATCGCGTCAGGGGCACACGTGTCCCAGATCTGAGTCATGTTTCCGAGATGAACGTACAGGTGAGCCTGGCCTTCGCAAATCAATCCGACCTTCAACCCCACGCTTCCCATCGCGATCGATTGGCCAATCCGGAGTGTCTCCGCAATCCGATCCACGCGGCTGCTCCGATGAGAGCGGCTGCGCGCCATCGTTAACTTTGAGGCCGTGTCTTCAAGCGAGACTTGCAGGTTTCTGGTGCCGCTTTGATCTTCAAGGACCGCGCCGAGACTTTCCGCAGCGCTGTATAGCTTGTCTTTGACGGGCTGATAGACCACTCCGAGTTTTGGTTGACCCTTGATGATCAATCCAATCATTACGGAGAAATCCTCGCGATGCGCGATGAACTCGCGTGTCCCATCCATGGGATCGATCATCCAGACGCGCGTGGACGATAAGCGCTTCGGGTCGTCGGGCTCTTCTTCACTCAGGATCGCGTCATCAGGGAACAGAATTCGCAGTTCACCCACGATGTACTCGCTGGCATCGCGATCGGCTGCCGTTACCGGGTCTCCCGGCGCCTTCCAATCCACGTTCGCGTCGCTGCGGTAGTAACTGAGCAGGATCGCACCTGCTCGCCGCGCGATCCGCTTAATCTCGCTCAACTCGCTGTCAGTTACCGTGATATTGTTAGCGGCCAACCTGGCTCCATCTTGGAAAGGTCACTCATTATGCGAAGAATACTCTCATTCACGCTGGTGTTACTGCTGGCAGGCGCAAGCGCCGGCAGCCTCGGACAGGAACCCGCATCACCCGACCTGCGCAATGCCGATAATTACTGGAACGACGGCCAGTACATCGCGGCGCTGAACGCTTACATCCGGTTGTTGAATTCACCGTCTGGCGATCAGTACTTCGAATCGATCGCACTGCAAACCGGTGAGTTGTTCGAGACCGAGGAGCTTACCACCGACGGCCGCAATCCGCGCCTGAGTCCGGATGGACGTTTCATCGCTTTTGAAAGCGGTCCTGCCAAAAACACTGTAACCCGCATTCTCCGAACCCAAGCCCGGCATGCTCTGGTTGCCGAATTGACGGGAACCGGTGCAGTGTTCTCGCGAAACGGATCGAAGGTCGCTTTCCTGAAGATTCCCGTGACCGATGAACTGAACCGGGCCCAGGAGACGTTGGACAAAGCGCCCGAAACCGGCGCGGAACGCACGTTTGCCCAACAGACGTTAACGCGGTTGCAAACGAAGTTGTCGAAGATCGTCATTCGCGAACTGGACACACAAACGGAAACCGAGGTGCCGACTGGTGACCTGCTGAAGTCAACCTTGGTTTTCGCAGCGGATAACGAAACGGTATTTTTCGTCGGTGCACCCGAAAACGAGACCAGGCGCAGCGACATTTATGCCATCAGGGCAGACGCTTCAGCTCCCGTCATCTTGACCGATGCCGAGGGCTTTAAGACTGCACCGGTTGTTTCTGCCTCTGGCAAGGCCTTAATCGTTTCCTTGCCGAATCAAACGCCCTTTCCGGTGCCGCAACGGCCAACCGCAAATGCCGAAGGTCAGCGCGGACAGCGCGGCGGTGGCGGCGGAGGAGGTGGAGGGGCGCCCGCGCGGTTCGGAGTGGTCGATCTGACGACACGCAAAGTTGAGATCGTGACGGGATCGGCGCCAGCGTTTTCCGAAGACGGCAATTCGATCGTGTACCTGAATACGGTCGCCCGCGAGAACAATCTGATGACCTTGCCGATCAACGGAACAGCGACAGCCGTCCTGAAGACCATCGATCGATTGGCGGCTCCCGCTTTTTCGCTCGACGGTAAGAAGCTTGTCTATCAGAAGATGACGCGCGACGATTGGGAAGTCTACGTCGTCAATTCAGATGGAAAGGAAGAGACTCGCATTACGCGCGAAATCCAACACGATGCCGTGCCGCGCTTCATCTCGAACGACCGTATTCTCGCCGTCATCGGCGAACCTCGCCACCGCAGGTCCTACATCTACGATCTGCCTTCATTGAAAAAGTCGCGGGTGTTTCACAACAATACCGTTCGCACCATAGCCCCGGAGTATTCGTGGATGACCACTCCCGACGGATCCAAAGTGTTGATCTCCGCTGAACGCGACGGCGACACTATTTCAGCCGAACGCGGCGTATATCTCGTGGATTTGAATCGCAAGATCACGAAAGCGGCACTGATGGATCGTCTTCAAAAAGCGCTTTCCTCCGAGATTGCGCTCAGAGACTTTTCACGAAAGATCTACGAGCCCATGGCGGAGACCGTACGCGGAGTCGTCAACGATGTGTCGCAACATCGCGTGTATGAGCACGAACGAACGCTGACGAACTTCGATTCCAAACACATCTCGCAGCCTGGTAATCGCAAGGCCAGTGAGTATCTTTTCGCTCAGTACAAATCGTTTGGGTACGAACCGGAATATCAGTGGTTCGAGCCTCGCGGCGCGACAGGCGATGGGAAGAGTGCGAATGTCATTGCCAGACTCGTCGGAACCGAGAATCCGGAGTTGATCTACGTGGTCAGCAGTCATTACGACTCGGTAGCTGCGGGTCCCGGCGCCGATGACAATACATCCGGTACATCGGCTCTGCTGGAAGCAGCGCGATCGATGTATGGCCATCCGATGCCGGCCACCATCATCTTTGCCTCGTTCACGGGTGAAGAGGCCGGGTTACTGGGCAGTCGTGAGTTTGCGCGTGTGGCGAAGGAAGGGAAGTGGAAGATCGTCGGCGCTTTGAATAACGACACGGTAGGCTGGTCGGATAACGGTCGAATGGACAATACCATTCGATACTCGAACGCCGCCATTCGCGACATCCAACACGCGGCCGCGTTGAACTTCACCAAGCTTATTCTGTACGACGCTCACTACTACAAGAGTACGGATGCGGCGGCGCTCTTCGACGCGTTCGGAGACATTATTGGCGGCATCGGTTCATATCCGGTTTTGGGGAGTCCGCATTATCACCAGGCGAACGATTTGCTCGACACCATCAACTTCCAGCAGGTCGCGGAGACCAGCAAGACGACGGTTGCAACGCTGATGTATCTGGCGTCTACGCCGTCGCCGGTGAAGGATCTGACGGTGAAAATGAACCGCGGCAGCGCAGAAGTCACATGGACGGCTTCGCCGGAGAAGAGCGTCCGGTCTTATGTCGTTTCTTATGGGCCTGAGAAGGGCTCGCGCCGCGAGGAAAAAACGACGACGGCGAAAGCCACTCTGTCGGGTTTAAAACCAGGCGATGTCGTCATGGTTAAAGCTGTCAATGCTCGGGGTATGCAGGGCTGGGATTGGTCGCGCGTAGTTGTTCCGCAATAAGGTCTGGACTCCCCTCCTCGTAGGCCTCGTAGGAGGGGAATTCGCTTGCCCGTTGTAATTCATTCACACGTTCGTAGCCCGGGGTAAACAACCCCCGAAGGGACGACAGATCACTCCGCATCTTTCGCGCCTCTTGTCAAAATACGCCGGTGAACTTTTCGCAGGACTTCCGCCAGGAAACTTTGAGGGTAAGATGGAGGTCGTTTCGACGCGCCCCCTTGTCGCCATAACGCTTCGCCAGCGCGGGTCGGTGTTTACGTCACTTCCCGTCATTCCCTGACTTTCAGTGCAATGACCAGGGCGCACATCGGTCCGGATTATGTCTGCCGCTTAAGGCAATGGGTATTGAGTGTAACCTTGGCGATGTGTCACCTTCCGCCCCTGACTGGGTTCGCCAGACTTCACATCAATTTTTCGGAAGATCGGTCGCGCACCGGGTACATTATTTGAAACGTATCCGAGCACGTATTGTTTTTTTGCGACTTCGGTAACTCTTTCGAAAGCAAACTTCATGTCGGCATCGGATCGGCCACCGTAAACATCGCCGCCGGTCGCACTGGAGTAAGACTCCAATATCCCAAATGGACCTTCCAGCAGGGGAGCATCTGTGGCTATGGCAAAGACCTGAATCTGATTTTGCAACAGCAGATCCTTGATTTGTTCGAACGTATGCAGCCGCGTTCTGCGGGGCTCATCGACTGTGCCATCGGAGATCAAAAAAATAGCTCTGTGGCGATCTGGTGGTCGATTCCGCAACGTTGCCGCCGCTTCGTAAACAGCTTGATTCAGGACTCGGCTCTGAGGCCCGGGCCCTATCGAGGAATCCAGGGTTGGAATTCCCGTTCTCCTGCCGGATGGTCCACTGGATGACGACTTGAAGATGTTCCCTAAGACGCGGAGCCAACTCGGACGCGTATCGAGAGAAGGGTCCGACTCGAGGTCGGGTGGACGCGCATCGGCAATCTTCGCAATCGAAACGAAGCTTTTGTGGATCTGTGCCGGATCGTTTGTGAAATCCGATAGCTGCCACACGAAATGGTCGTATCTCGATAGTGCGATTTCATCTTCCGTCCTGAATCCGGCAATCAGCCGGGGAAAATTGGACACGATTCGATTCAGGGTCAACCCTCGAACCGCATCGTCCACGACGATCACTGTGGACAACGGTCGAGTGTCGATCGAGAAATTGGAAATCGTCTGTTGCTTGCCGTCTTCAAAAACCGCGAAGTCTTCTTTGCCAAGCTCTGTCAGAAGATTTCCATTGTTGTCGCGAACGCTGATCGGAACGACAACAAGGTCGACTCGAGTGCGAATTTGACTCTGCATGCACTGGATCGACAAGGCCAGCAGAGACAAAATCATGGGTAGCAAATAACGCCTTTTCCACAGCATCGGTCCTTGGACGTGCGACCCTTCGTTTTGTATTAATGGTTTTGATTCAGCTTCTAATGTGGTGGTAGGACAGTGAGAAGTCGGCTGCCGGCGCGGCGTGCATCAGGCGTCGATGCCGTCGAAGCAGCAGCACCTTTGGCAAACTGGCCGTGAACTGAGAGTCGCGGTAATCCCCGCGCGAAGTGTTTTATTTTTTAAGCAGAGCGTTGTTGCGATTGATTGTCGTCCTCGATCATGTCCGGAGTCTCAGCAACGGAGCAGCAGTGGAAGAGATTTTGGCAGCTTTGACAACCGTAGAGGTGTGCTGCCTCTCCGTCGCTCAGCTCCCCCGTCACGTTAACGTAATCCCACATGCGTCTTGTTCTGATGTGTTTTCCGTAGGTATCCATACACAATAATAATGAGCGTATATACAGCAAACCCGTAGGACAACGGGAAACATTGCCGTGGAGATCTGTCCGTCAGCAACGTGGCAATCCGTTACCACTTGCCAGGCCGGAGGAACCCGTTCGGTTGTCGATGTAGGTCGGGATTTCAAATCCGATCTATTTACGATAAACCCATCACTTCTTTCATTAAGTGAGATCCCAAAAGCGAAGTGTGTTGGCAAAATTGGCGATAGAATCCAACCCGTCAGGAAAGACTGTAGGATTGTTTCCGCACAGTTAAGATGATGATGACAACATAAGTCGTGTCCGGAGTCACGCCGTTAACTGAAGTAGGATCTGTCGGAATTTTCGAAGAACCGAGAGTCATCGGTCCGGGACCCTCCTATTAATAAGTGATGCCAAGGTGTGAACGAACTAGCGCCGGAGGCGCGTTCAGAATGTAGCCCGGCGCGTGAACGCTGGGGATAGTAACGAAACGAGCGACTCTGGCCGGTCTCGACACTTCATCCCGTATCATCTGGAACGATCCGCGTGCTTGACAATCAATAAGTATCGACTTATGCTTCGTGCATGAACGTGGCCGTGGTCGAAGACAAGATCTTTCAGGCGCTGGCGGACCCCAGCCGGCGGGCGATCTTCGAGTCGCTCACACGTGGCGAAGCGGCGGTGAAGGACCTCACGGCGCGCTTCGACATTTCGCAGCCGGCGGTCTCGCAGCACCTCGCCGCTTTGAAAGACGCCGGACTGGTGAACGGCCGGCGCGAAGGGCGCTGTGTCTACTACCGGGTGAGGCCGCGCGGGATGAAGCCGCTCATCGACTGGATCGCGCACTACCGCGCATTCTGGACGGAGCACGTCGACCGCCTTGAAGAACTGCTGGAGAAAATGGACGAATGAACCCCATCGACAAGACCGCCCCATCGCAAACCGAATCCATTTCATTCGAATTCGATTTGCATCATTCGCCGGAGAAGGTGTGGCGCGCGCTCACCGATCCCGTGCTGCTCAACGAGTGGCTCCTGCCCGTCGTCGATCTCAAGCTCGAACCTGGGGCCGCGTTCACGTTCAAGACGCAGCCGTACCCCGGGTGGGACGGCATCGTGAACTGCCGGATCCTCGAGATCGAAGCGCATAGGAAGCTCAGCTACACGTGGGTCGTCGTCGACATGGACACCGTCGTGACCTTCACGCTCACGCCCACGGCGTCGGGCACCCGCCTGTCCCTTGTGCAGTCGGGCTTCAAACCGGACCAGAAGCAGAACTTTGGTGGCGCGCGCTACGGCTGGAAGATGATGGGCGGGAAGCTCGTCGACCTGCTCGCGAGGATCCCATGAGCCGATCGAGGCTCGTGGCCTACTGGGCCGAAGGCGGTTACGTAGATGTGCCCGATCCGCTTCGGGCTCGTTTTCAGAGGAGGTCCCATTGAACTTGAACAATTTGATTCGGCAGACCCACCGCTGGCTGTCCATTGCCTTTACGGTGGCCGTCATCGCAACCTTCGTCGCCCTGGCACAAAAGGAGCCTCTCGTCTGGGTGAGCTACTTGCCGCTCCTCCCACTCGCCTTGCTCCTGTTCAGCGGTCTGTACTTGTTCGCGCTGCCGTATGCCACCAAGTGGCGCAGCGGGCGACGTGCGTCGCCCACACACGAATAGATAAGAGAAACGGGCATGAAGAAAAGCGAGTCGCAGAAAACCAAGTCTCCTTCTCAGCTGATAGACGCAAGAATCAAGGAACTGGGCGACTGGCGGGGCAAGATGCTCAGCCGGCTCCGTACCTTAGTCAAGGAAGCCGATCCCGAAGTCGTCGAGGAGTGGAAGTGGAGAGGGGTTCCGGTGTGGTCGCACGACGGAATGATCTGCACAGGCGAGACTTACAAGAACGTCGTGAAGATGACCTTCGGCAAAGGGGCGGCTCTGAAGGATCCTTCGCGCCTCTTCAACTCCAGTCTTGACGGGAACACCAGGCGTGCCATCGACTTCCACGAGGGCGAGAAGATAGACGAGGAGGCGTTGAAGACTCTCATTCACGCCGCCGTGACCCTGAACAAGTCCAAAGCCCAAGGCTAATCCACGGAATCAAACATTTTCCGTGCCGATAGGAGCTTTAAAGTGAACCTTATTTGACGACCTCAATCGGGTCTCATATAAGGTGGGAGCTCTTGTTGGCCCTTCGCGATTCCCGGGGAAACGCCTTTTGATTTCGAGAGCACTTTTCGAATGCATTACTCCCGAATCGCGCGGATCATCGGGCGCATTGCCAACAACCCAGCGCGAGCGGAGGAGCTTGCGGTGGAGGTTTTCTGGAGGAAGCGACATATTCAAAAACCAACGAGGCGAGCACCACAAGCCGGGTTTCTCCCGAATCACGGAACCCGGCAGCGTCCCAGTCGATTCCCAGTCAACTCGTCGTCAATCCGTGACTTATAAGTATCGATCGCGTACGATTCCCCAAAATTTGTCCGTTTGATTGACGCTTTCATCGACTTCCATCATGAAAAGACGCCGCCAACAAGCATCCTTCCTGGTTTGCGTTATCGTTTTGGCCTTGGCTTCACGCTCGACGCCTATACTGGCCAACACGCCGTCACAGTTTCGCCTGGCTCCCCGCGGAGTATCGTTGCTGCAGACGGAGGGCACCGCGGCCGGAACGGGAACCGGTTTCGCCCGAATCCGCCTGGAGACGGGCAGTCCGTATCCGGCAGGCGTCGCGATCTTCGGCCTGCGGCAAAACGGCGTGCTCATCACGGAAGCCGCTGTGTCGGCCGCGGTCCCCTCGACGAGCGGACGCATTTATGCCGAGATTGGCGGCGGGGTCGATACCGGTCTGGCGATCGCCAATCCCAATAATGCGGCGGCAGAGGTCTCCTTCTATTTCACCAGCGCTGACGGCAGTTCGATCGGAGACGGAAGGATCGACATTCCCGCGAATGGAAAGATCGCGCGTTTTCTCAGTGAGGATCCGTTCAACGGCGCCGTTGGCTTGCGTGGAACATTCACTTACACCTCGACGATCCCCGTTGCGGTGACGGCCCTGCGAGGTCTCAACAACACCAGAGGCGAGTTCCTGATCACAACATTACCTGTGGCGCCGACCTCCAGCACACAGACTGGAACATCGTACATCCCTCATTTCGCCGACGGCGGCGGGTGGACGACACAAGTTATTCTGGTAAACCCGACCGACGGATTGCTGACCGGTACGATTCGTTTTGTGGGAAATGGGACACCCGGCGCCATAGCTCCAATTATCTCGGACACTCCGTACAGTATTGCCCCGCGCAGTTCATTCAGAGTGGTGACCAGCGGAACTGCGGCCGAACCCGGAACCGGATCCGTTCGGGTCTTTTCGTCGGCTGCCGGACAAGCGTTGCCGGCGACGATGACGATCTTTTCCTTTACGCGGAATGGTAACACTGTGTCCGAAGCCGGTGTCGCCGGCGTCACCGGCGGGTTGGGATATCGCGTCTATACGGAAGTCAGCGGCAACTTCGACGCCGGCGAAGTGGGCGCCATTCAAACCGGTTTTGCCATCACGAACGTAAACCCAACGCAAGATGTCACGGTGACGTTGGAACTCATGACACTGGCTTCGACCATCATTCGAACGGCTAGCCTAATTGTGCCTGCACGTGGTCAACGCGCGATGTTTCTCAGTCAGGTTCCTGAGTTCAATGATCTGCCTCTGCCTTTCTATGGAGTGTTGCGTCTGCGTTCGGCGGGCAACACGTCAATCGGGGTCACCGGACTGCGCGGCCGCTATAACGAGCGCGGCGACTTCCTGTTCGCTTCGACCCCGCCGGTTCTGGAGGGAACGTCGAGCGCGTCGGAAATCATTTTTCCGCACATTGCCGACGGAGGCGGCTACACCACACAGTTCGTCCTGATGAGCAATGCTGGCGGTGAAGCGGCCGCGGGCTCTCTCGCGTTTTATGAATCAGCCGGAGCGTCGCTCAGCTTGCCGTTACGCTCCATCGTGCCGCCCAAACCGTCCGTCACTGTGTTCAGTGCGGGCGCCTTGATAACCGAACCCGGCAACCTGTTTGACCTTGAAGGCAAGACCTTACGCTTTTCTCCATCGGGATCGACGTACAGCGTGCAGTCCTTGCCTCTCGCCTTCGACGACTCTACCGGCGTCATATTGAGCAACTCGTCGGCGACACGGGGCGGTCAATTTCCACAGGTCCTTTCCTGGTCCGTCCCTTTGGGATTTCCGCTGCCGTTCGCCGGAAGAACCTGGAACGGTGTTTTCGTCAACTCTTACGGCAGCATCAGCTTCGGTTCGGCTGAGAGCGGCGTGAGCAGTGGCCGCGATCCCTGGCCCAACGCCACGATGAAATCGAATGCCGCGGCCATGGACAGCCTCTCGGCCGCCGGCATGGAGACGATGATTGCGGTTTTCTGGAGTATGTACGACTCCGGTCTCGGTTCCACGCGAGTGGCTAATAATTCCGACGATGTGACCATCACCTGGGAATCCCAGCGCAACGATCGTTATGTGTCGCCGCTGGGCCTCAACGTCTTCCAGGCAAAGCTGCGGCGGACCGGCGTGATCGACCTTTCGTATAAGCAGGTTTCCGAGCGGGATGGGATTACGGGCTTCTTCACCGACCAGCTTTCAACTCCGGTCGCACTGGATCATATCGACCGAACGTCCGCCGCGGATCCCATGGTACGCGTCAATTCCGTGGACGTGGCGGATATGGGCAAAACGGTTCGCTTCACCCTGGTGATCGGTTCGGACATTGCGACCACTGTGCCCAGTGGTGAAATGGACTACCGCATTTCGTTGAGGATCTCCGGCCGCAGTTGCATCTACGAACTGCAAGTCAGCGCGGCCGGGCGGCAGACGAACAGTACCTGCAATGGCGCCCAACCTCAGGAATTCGGATATTCCGTAAGCGGAAACACGCTGCAGATCCTCATGTCCAAAGTCGTGTTGAGTGGAGCAACAATGTTTTCGTGGGCCTTCGACGTGGTGTACTTCGGACCGACGACGATCTTCGAAAACAGTCTTGGTGCGTATCGAAGCATCACACTGCCCGCTCCCGTTAAACTGGATCTTTCTTCCACCAGCGTGCTTTCCGGCCCGACCACCGAGGTCTTTCACTATCCGGTCATGTCAAGAGATCCCGCCGAATCGCTCAGACAGGTCTATCAGACATCTCCGCCCGTGGACGACCTGGCACTGGTGTTCACCGATTTTCGCTACGACGAAATCTTTGGCGGTGAGGGACCCAGCTACAGCCCGCCGGGCAACGACCGGATTCAGGGCATTGCTACCACGCGTGGAACGATCGCGTCAGCGGCGACATACGGTTCGCGACAGCTTTTGGTGACGCCGTCACCCGCCTACATTGGTCATCCGCCTTTCAGTGAGAGATTGCTGTACGACGGAAAGCAATTCATCAACTATGGCTTCGGTGTGGCATGGGCCGCGCATGAACTGACGCATCACTGGGTCACCCGAATTCGATTCCGTAATCCTGTCAACGGACAGACCGAATCGCTGACCGATGGAGCCGGTCACTGGACGCCCTGGCTCCATGTGACGTCCTATAGAGACGTCTCTGTCGAGTTCGCAACGAGCCGCTATACCCAAAGTTCAGTGATGGGTGGCGATAGCTCGTGGAGCGACAACTCGGACGGGACGTACACCCAGACGGGCCTCTATTTTCGAAACCTCTCCGGGCTTTCTGCGCTGGACCTTTATTTAATGGGGCTCCTCGCGCCGGAGGAAGTGCCCGACACGTTTCTGCTAAAAGACCCCACTGCGGTCAGCACCAGAAGGTATCGCGCGACTAAAGTTCCGGTTCGCATTCAGGATATCGTCGCTGTCGAAGGACCGCGTATCCCCGCTGCCTCCGACTCCCAAAAGATCTTCCGTCTCGGCGTTTACCTGCTCCACGATCCGGCCCGAACACCCAACGCCGCCATGCTCTCTCGAACGGAAGCTTTCGCACGGGCGCTCATCCATTATTTCGACGTTGCCAGTGGTGGTCGCATGAAAGTAATCCAGTAGTTCATTGATGAGATCGATGAATCACGCCACTTCGAAGGACGGCCTTGATGTTCTGAAACTCGATAGAGTCGACGATGACATTCGCCTGCACGGCGCCGAGCTTTTCAATTTCACGAGCGACGTTAACGATTCGCCTGGAAGTCTCCGGATGATTTTGCGGCAGCTGGGCGGATTCTGATCGATTCTCAACAATCTCGAAGAATCGCAGGGCCTCCATGGGATCGTAGCCTGCGTCATAAACAATCTGGACGCCCAATACGTCCGCCTGGTTTTCGGCTTCGAGCGAGTTCTTCACGACAATCGAACCTGCCGTGAAGCTGCCGCTGGTTTTCGCCAGAGCGTCCGCAACAGAAGTTCTGCCGAGCCCCCTCAGGTTGGAAAAGGGACCCTGCAAAACGTAGGCTTTCGACAGTTGATGACTGCCATGTCGTAACACCACATGGCTGATCTCGTGAGCAACAACACTGGCCAGCTGTGCCTCGTTCGCGGCGGCTTCAATCGTTCCCCGGTTCATGTACACAATGCCGCCCGGCGCGCCGAATGCATTGATCGCTTTCTCGTCGATGATCTTCAATTGAAACTGAAATGGGTTACTCCCGGGCGCCTTCGCGGCAAGGCTCCGGCCGAGGGAGTTGAGGTAGCCCGTAACCGACGCGTTCTGGAGGATTGCCGAATTTGCTTCGAGTTCGCTTGCTGCCCTCCTTCCCAGTTCAACGTCCTGCTCAACCGTGAAGATGTTGAAGTCCGGCTGGAGTCTTGTGCGCTGGGCCATTCCCGGCAAGACAAGCACAGCGAGAAGTGTGAAAACCCGAACAGCCCCGGCCATGCCGAGATCGTACCACGGCTTACTCGTGGCGCAGCGCCACGAGAGAATCAACGCGCGACGCGCGATGTGCGGGAACGAAAGCCGCCACTGCTGCAGCAACCAACAAGATCGCAACAGCAGCTGATATGACCAACGGATCCCTTGGTTTTATCGCAAACAAGAAGGATTCCACGTACCGTGAAGCCATCAATGCAAATGGCAAGCCGAGAGTCAGGGCGACCAAAACCAGGATCATCACCTTCTGAAGAACCATTCGGATCACGTTGCGACGCTGTGCACCGAGTACAACACGAATCCCAATCTCGCCGGTACGGCTCGCGACGTTGTAAGCCACTGTACCGTAGAGACCGACGCACGCAATCGTCAGCGCAAGAATCGCAAAAGCCGCGCACACTCGCGCAAACATGATCTCCCGGCTGATCGTCTGGTTGATCTCATCGACCTGGGACACGATGTTGGTTACGGGCACTCGCGAGTCCACTTGCCTGACGATGTCGCTCACCGCGGACGCTTGAGCCAACGGATCGTCCCCCGGGGCCGTCCGCAGCTCGAATGTCATGCGGTCTACGAATTGAAAAGCCGCATGATGGTAAGAAACGTATACCAACTGCCGCGGATCTGCTTTCAGGCCGCCATTGCGTACGTCCTTCGCCACACCGACGATTTCTATTTCTCCGAACCACGGAAAGGCGGGTCGACCTAGTACGATGCGTCGACCGATCGGACTCTCATCAGCGAAATTGGTCTTTGCGAATAACTCACTCACCACCGCAACTGGGGGTGATCCCTGACGTTCTCCTTCACCGATCCCACGGCCCAGCAACAGCGGAATCCCCATGGTTGAGAAGAAGTCGGGCCCCACATATAGGAAGCCGCTGACTACTGGCTTACCGGCAACCATCATCCCCAACGAAAACCCTCCCGTGAACAGGGAGCGATTCGAGAAGCTGATATTGCGGACGCCTGGAATCTCCCTGAGCCTTCTGTTGATCTCTTCGTAAAATGACACCATCTCCGCGTCGCGGTAACCGGCCTGCCGCGCATTCACGCCGAAGAGCAGAAGATTCTCCCGATTGAATCCGATATCAATCGACTGCAAATTTGAGAGTGTGCGCAAAAACAAACCCGCGGCGACCACCATCAGAAGCGACATCGCGACCTGCACAACAATCAGGAGATCGCTCAAACCGACTGAAAGGCGGGAAGGCGCCCGGCTGGACCGAACTTCCTTGAGGGCTGGCATAGCGTCGCGTCGCGTCAATCGGATCGCGGGTGCAAGACCGAACAGCAGTCCGGTGACCACGGACAGCACGATTGCCAGTCCCAGCACCTCCCAGTTCAATTCGGCGCGCGGCAGCACCGTAGGCGAGTTGGTTCCCAACAGCCTCGTGAGGAAACGGATGCCCCATATCCCGACAAAGATTCCGAGAATGCCGCCGAGAGATGACAGGACAACGCTTTCAGTCAGGAGTTGTCTGGCGACTCGAAACCGTCCGGCACCCAGGCTCAGCCGCAAGGCGATCTCACGTCCGCGTGCCGCCGTACGCGCGAGCAGCAGGTTGGCGATGTTGGCGCACGCTACCGCGAGGATCAGGGCGACGAGAATCATGAGCACATAAATCTGCTGAGAGTACCGGCGGCGCATACCATCAGGTCCCGAAGCACCTTCGGTGACGGCCAACTGCGGAAGATTTGCTCTTTCTTCATCCTTGGTAACTGTCGTCTCGACCCATTGGTGAAAACGCGGAGCCAGTTCGGACTGGGCGCCGGCAAGGGTCATACCGGGCCGAAGGCGTCCCATCATTTGTATCCAATAGTAGTTTTCGGCGAGATATTCCTCGCCGTCAGATGCACGCAGCAACATACCGGCGTGCATCGGGAGGAAGAACTCCGGATCTTGTGAAAAATCGGCTCCGAAAAACCCCGGCGGTGTCACTCCAACGATTGTGAAAGGAACGTTGTTCAGAAGTATCGGTTGTCCGACGGCAGCGGACGCATTCCCAAAACGCTTTTCCCCGAACGCATAGCTGACGACAGTGATCGCAGCCGCTCCCGCACGATCGTCTTCGGCAAGGATAAGTCGTCCGGCGGCGGGAGATACGGCGAGTCCACTGAAGTAGGCCCCCGTGACATATGTTCCGTCGACGATTTCAGCCTGTCCCTGATTGGCTAGATTTAGATTTCCAGCCGGACCATGAGCGAACAGCGTCAAAACGGAATCATGTTTCCGCAATAGCTCGAAAGCCGGATAGGGGAAAATCCCACTCCTCAATATCGAGTCGGGATCGGGGTAGATCGTGCCGCTCGCCGACTGAACGGGCGGGGGCAAGCCCCGTGGATTACCTGCAGGGGGCCGCATGTGCCAGGTCAAGACCACCAGTGAATCCGGACTCTCGACTGGCAATGAACGCAGAACCACAGCATCCATAAAGCTGTATATCGCGGTATTCGCTCCGATACCCAGCGCCAGCGATAACACCGCAGCCACTGTAAACAGACAGTTGGCCCACATCGTGCGGATTGCGTAACGGATATCCTGTACGAACTGCTCGAACAGCATCCAACCCCAGACAGCCCTCGTGTCTTCCTGCACCAAACCGATGTTGCCCAGATCTCGTCGGCCCGCACGCTGCGCTTCTTGCTTCGCGAGACCTTGCGCTTCTCGTTCTTCGGCTTCCTCGTCGATGTGAAATTGGATCTCTTCGCGGAGTTCGGCCTCCTTGGTGCGGCGACGCATCAACCAATCCAATTTGCGAAAGAACGATGTCATTGTCAGTCCTCCACCGGATTCAGGACGAGTCCCATGGCACGTGAGAATGCCTGCCATTTCGATTGTTCGGCCTCCAGATGCTTTCGTCCTCGTGCGGTTAGCCGATAGTATCTGGCCCGCTTGCCTTTGTCGGAGAGTTCCCATGACGCAGAAATCCATCCTTGGGCTTCAAGCCGATGGAGAGCCGGATATAGCGATCCGGTTTCCACCTGAAGCAGGTCCTCAGAAGTCCGCTGGATGTACTTGGCAATCGCGTGGCCGTGAGTTGGCCCGCCAAGGAGTGTCTGCAAGATAAGAACATCAAGAGTTCCCTGGAGAAGTTCTAAGCGCGGTGCTTTCTTGTTGGGCATTGTGTAGGCAGGCTACCCTATATTATGTAGCGTGTCTACCGAACGTTGTTTGTGACTCGGTCGCTCTGACGGTCGCGCCCTTTTTATGTAACCTTTTGGGCGGCGGACAGTATCCGCCGCTAATGGAAATGTTGAGCGTGCTTTAAAAAGAGGGAATCCATGAACGACGTTCGATTTGCGCTGCGCATCCTACGCAAGAATCCGGGCTTCACCGCCGCCGCGGTACTGACTCTGGCTCTGGGCATCGGTTCGACCACCACCGTCTTCAGCGTTGTGCATGGCGTCCTGATGCGGCCTCTCCCCTTCCACGATCCGGACCACATCGTGAGGCTTGAAGAGAAGTGGCTCCCTCGCTTCACGCGGTTCGAAGCCACGCCGGGGCATGTGCAGGAATGGAAGCGGAACAACCGCTCATTCAGCGAGATCGCGGCGTTCGCCAACGCCGGATACAACCTGACCGGCAGCGATACTCCCGAACGCCTCCAGGGCGCTCGTGTCAACGCGAACGTTCTTTCCGTTCTGGGTGTCCAGCCGATGATTGGCCGCGCTTTCACTCCGGAAGAAGACCAGCCCGAGCGAAACCAGGTCGTGTTGCTCGGTGAAGGTCTGTGGAAGCGCCGATTTGGCGGCGATCCGGGAATCGTCGGCCGCCAGATCATGCTGAGCGGCGTGAGCTGCACCGTCGTCGGCATTATGCCCGCGGGTTTCGACTTCCCTCAGGATGTGGAGATCTGGCGGCCGATCGCATTTACGCCGCAGGACCTGAGTGGTGACAGTCACTTCGTCTGGGCCGTTGCGCGTCTCAATGCCGGTATCACTCCCGCGCAGGCTCAGTCCGATCTCGACTCGATCCTGAGCGCGTCGAAAAGCGTCTGGAGCGCGCGAGTGGTTCCGCTGCAGGATCACTATGTCGGCGATGTTCGACGTCCACTGCAGGTTCTCTTCGGCGCAGTCCTCTTTGTTCTGCTGATCGCCGGTGTCAACGTTGCGAACTTGCTGCTGGCGCGGTCTTCCGCCCGGCAGAAGGAAATCGCGTTGCGCATCTCGATCGGCGCGTCGCGTCGCCGGATCGTCCGGCAGTTGCTGACGGAAAGCCTGGTGCTGGCGCTGATCGGCGGCGCGCTAGGGATTGCGGTCTCCATCGCCGGCGTCGGCGCGCTGCGCAGCATGACGTCGATCGCAATTCCGCGCGTGGAAGAGGTCTCCCTTGATCCCGCGGTGCTTGCGTTCAGCTTCGCGGTTTCCGTTCTGACTGCCCTGACGATCGGCCTCACGCCTGCCCTGCGCTTTTCGCGAGCCGACCTGCGGCGGGCCAGCAACCGCTGGAGCGGCCTGCTCGTAGTTTCCGAGCTCGCCTTCGCGCTCGTTCTGATGGTTGGAGCGGGACTGCTGGCGAAGAGCTTCGTCCGTCTGATCGAGGTTGATCCCGGCTTCAACACCCGGAATGTCTTCACGGCGGAGATCACGCTTCCGGCCTTGAAATACCCACAACCCGCTCAACGTGTGCAGTTCGTCAATCGGCTGCTGGAACAGTTGAAGTCTGATCCGCGGGTCGAGATCGTCGCTGCGTCGAGCCACATTCCGCTCTCTTCCGGCAAACGGGACTCCGGTTTTCGCATCGACGGACGCGATGCGAACGGGCCGGACGCGGGCGGCGCGGCGCAGTATTTCGGAGTCACGCCGGCGTTTGCGCGAGCGCTCGGACTCAGCGTCGTCGCGGGACGATTCATCGAGGAGTCGGACGCCGGAAGCGGCAAGCCAGTGGTGCTCGTCAACGAGGCGTTCGTCAAACGCTTCTTCCTGAACCAGGACCCGATCGGTCAGCGTATCGACATCTCTTCGACGAACTTCATGCGCGAGATCGTCGGCGTAGTGCGTGACGTCAAGCGCGACAGTCTTGACGTCGCCGTACCGTCGCAGGTCTTCGAACCGTTTTGGCAGAATCCATCCGGCGTGATCAATGTCGTTCTGCGAACATCCGACTCGTCGATGCCCATTGCCGCCGAGCTTCGGCGGCAGGTTTTGACGATCGACCAGGAAGTGCCGATCGCAAAGTTCCGTTCGATGGATGAAGTCGTCAGCGGCTCACTCGCCTCGCGCCGGTTCTCGGTCGTCGTTCTTGGCGTGTTCACCGGGCTGGCGGTGATACTCGCCTTTGTCGGTATCTACGGCGTGATGAGCACCATCGTGAGCCAGCGGACACCTGAGTTCGGAATTCGCATCGCGCTGGGCGCGCCGCGGAACGCGATCATCTGGCTGATCACCGCGCAGGGCCTCCGCCTTGTAGTGGCCGGCGTTGTCCTGGGATTGCTGGCATCCTTCGGCCTGACGCGTTTCCTGCAGAGTCTCCTCTACAACGTGACTCCCACCGACGCGACCGTCATCGCTGTCGTGTCGCTGGCAATCACAACCGTGGCTCTGGCCGCTGCGTTGATCCCGGCGTTGCGCGCCTCTCGCATCGCGCCGCTTTCGGCACTGCGCTCCGAGTAAAACGCGCGCCATCACGAGCGTGAACGACGACGCTCGCTTTCGCGGATCACGTCACTCATGTCTACAACCGGTCGGACTTCGAAGGGGCCGGATTTCAAACCAGGATGATTCGAAATCAAACGGATCGCCTCGTCTCGATCTTTGGCCTCGAGCAATAAGAACCCACCGATTTGTTCCTTGGTTTCGGCGAACGGACCGTCCATCCCGCATTTCCTTGCATTTCAACGGTATTCCGGTGAAATGCGGATTTGCGTCTTTTTGCATACTTGATTCGTATTGCCTTCATGGACGCGGTGATCTCCGGGTTTGGAAATCCGATGGAACAGGACAACACGAGACTTGCGGCGAGACTTCGAGAGCGCGATCCGGACGTATTGGACGAGCTGATTGAAAGGTTCCAGCACAGGTTGTTCCGTTACCTGTTGTCGCTGACGGGCGACAAGTCCAAGGCAGAGGACCTGTTCCAGGAGACGTGGCTGCGTGTTTTGGAGCGTGGCCATCAGTACCGGCCCCGGTGGAGATTCGAAGTTTGGCTGTTTAGCATCGCCCGCAATCTGGTGATCGACATGAGCCGCTTAAAAAAAGGCGCAAGTCTGGATCAGATGATGGATACCGAGTCGGGATTGGGTTTCGATCCGGCGGCGCGCCAGCCGAGTCCGTTGGATGAGACGCTCGCGGAAGAGGAAACCAAGCGCATGACGCAGTTTCTGCAGCAGATTCCGGCGGCGTTCCGTGAAGTGCTGACGTTGCGCTTTCAAGAGGAGTTGCCATTGGAAGATGTCGCCTCCGTCATCGGCGCGCCACTCTCGACGGTAAAGTCGCGTTTGTATCGTGCATTGGAAAAACTCCGCGAGGTGATTGAGGAGAAGGTCGTATGAATCTCGAAATCCATGAACGCGCTCGAAAGTTGATTGGAGTTGCACGCGTCGAGGGCATTGCGGTGAAGGACCGAGAGTGGCTGGACGAACATTTAGCGGCTTGTTCCGCCTGCTCCGATGAAGCAGAGGCACTGGCGTCGGCTATCCGGAGTGTGGCTCTTCCGGTGTCAGTTGATCCGGACGTCGTCCGGCGAACGTCTCAACTGGTTCGTAAACGAGCCCACCAAATGCAGGACGACCGCGCGCGTGCCCTTCCGCTGTGGATTGCGGCCGCGACGTCCGTAGCCCTGATGGTCGTCACGACACCCTATGTATGGGCGAGCTTTGTCTGGCTATCCGGCGTCACGCAGACCCAGCTTGTCGTGTGGCAGTTGGCTTTTTGTATGTGGTGGTTCATGCCGGTAACGGTGATCGGAATGGCGGCGGCGTGGCGCCAGGCGAACGGGAGGCAGATATGAGCGTGAAGCGTGAAAGGATCAATATCAAAAGTGAGATTGCCATTATTCCGGTATGGGCATTCGTCGTCGCGGCGATTATCTTGGTTTCGGTTCCAATACTCTTTCTGACGTTGGTTTTTGCAGGCCAACCGGGTGAGCAACCGCCTGCGTTCTACTTGCAGGTCTTAATCGCAATGATTCCGGCGACAATTTTCGCGTTCATCGTCTTGATGGTGGGTTACGTCAATCGGGATGCCGGCCGTCGTGGCATGAGTCGGACGTTATGGACGATTGTCGCGATCGCGGTTCCGAACGGAATCGGTTTCATCCTCTATTTCATTTTGCGAAATCCGATTCGGACGCAGTGTCCGAAGTGCGGAACCGGCGTCGATCGCGGCTTCAATTACTGTCCGAAGTGCCGCTATAACTTCCATCCAACGTGCCCGCAATGTAAATCAGCCGTTAGCCTCGTCGATTGTTTCTGCCCCCATTGCGGAGTTCAGCTAAACGAAGTCGTCGCGTAGCGGTTGATCATCGCGCCGGAAGCTCCGCCTGGTCCGGAACCCTTACGGACCTTCGGAGCGTTGGTGAACGATGTCGAGATCGAGTGTACTGATCGGAGCGCCCTGTAGCGCGGCAGATGCGCCACCGACAATAATGAACTCCACGTTGTGTTTCTTGAGGGTCTGGAGGAGGCCGATGAAGTCAGTGCGAATTCCGGACATGAGCCGTGATCGCAATCAGGTCCACAAAACTTTGGAGCGTCTGCAGACGTTCCGTCGGGGTGAGTGACAACATCCACCGGACGAGACTCAGGTCGACTCCGTTCTCGTCATAGTGGGCTTCATTTCCACCACACGCGGCCTACCCACTGTAGGCGCAGTTTAAGAAAGTCGCGCGAACGAATGTCCACCAGAGTATACTTGCGCCGATTTGTGGTACAGCTTCAATGGAAATGCCCGACAGAATAAAGTTTTTAGAGAGCGCCATTGCTAGCCAGCAAATCACTCTGCGTTTGCAAACCGCTCTGGCTGCGATGCTCTTCGTACTGGGAATCACGATGGTCTTTCTGAGTTTCGTGAGTCCTGGCCTGATTTTCGCGGAATCATTGAAAACTGTCCAGGCGTTGGGCGGGTCAGTGATCGCCGCCAGCGGCTTCATTGCCATTTTCTTCAGTCGCCGTGACAAGGTCGTCGCCCTGCGTTCTTTGCTTCATAGCTACCAGCACCAGCAAGTGGGCGGTCTGAGTCCGGACGCAAAACTCGATCAGTATTTCGATCAGTATTTCGATATCGTTCTGGGAGGCTAGGATGAAAGTTTCAACGTCGTTAACGCCTGCCGACCAACTTCCCGTCCTGCTTGAGCGCATCGAACGCCGAGAGAAGTCTTTGCGGATCCAGGGCGTATTGTTTTCGCTCCTGCCCGTGGCGTTCACCGTTGTCCTGCTCGGTTACGCGGCCTCAAGCGTAAGAAGCGCCCAAAAGGAGATTGACGCCTTGAAAACCGAG
>Ga0137427_10000130_pt1 | contig 40282 bp, 34 predicted proteins | sample EasRivERMZT700_2_FD_102309 | JGI IMG/M metagenome (GOLD analysis project Ga0137427, IMG submission 102309) | Soil microbial communities from meander-bound floodplain in the East River, Colorado, USA - East River MetaG ERMZT700_2 | ecosystem: Environmental > Terrestrial > Soil > Floodplain ...
CGTTGCGTGCTCAGGCGGACGCATTGCTGCAGCGCACGGTTGGCGCGGCAAGACAAGATGACGGCGCCGTACCTTTTGCGGTTGCGGGCCTGCTGACATGGACGTTCGTCATCGCACTGCTCAGGCTGCGGTTCCCTCAATGAAGCTCCTCCGCGCATTGCTCCATGGCATCGAGGTTGGGGCGCGAAGGCCGTTGCTGGTGCGCCGTGAAAGCGTCGCGCATATCGCCGTGAGGAAACGCGTCCTGTTTGCAAGTGATCTTCATTTGAGAAAGCATGGACCTCGCCACATTGTTGACGGATTGGTGGAGATCGCAGCGAGGGAATGTCCGGACCTTGTACTGCTTGGCGGAGACCTGGTGGATTGGACGAGCGGCATGGAGGCGCTTCAATCGCTGGTCCGGAGATTGTCGCGTGTCGCTCCCGTCGGCGCCGTTGCTGGAAACCATGACCGCTGGATCGGTGTGGCCAGGGTTCGCGCTGCCGTGTTGGCTGGCGGCGGGCGCTGGCTGGAAGATGCGCCGTGGTTCCTGACCTCCGACTGCGCCGTATACGGCTCCAGCGAGCAGCCCGTCCAGAGTGCGAGTTATCATCTGCTGTGCACCCACCATCCCGGCGCAGCCGCTCTGGGGCGCCATTTCGATCTGACTCTCAGCGGACATCTCCATGGCGGACAATTTGTCTTTTTTCAGCGCAACGGCAGACTCTACCCTGGTGCGTTTCTCTATCGGTGGAATGGACTGCGTTTCGATGATAAAGCTGGAAAGACTCTGCTGATCAGCAGGGGAGTTCAGGACACGCTGCCTCTTCGCTGGAACTGTCCCCGCGAAGTGCTGATCGTGGATATCTGAAACGCGCCTGGGCTGCCACTCATGAGAACACAGCGCAAACCATAGTCCGCGTCGCGCTGACCGTTTTGTTCGTCAACCAGACCGTTGTCTTTGTAGCTCGGAAAATGGTCGAAACGAACGAGATCGAGGTCTCAGCGACTAATAAAATGGTCTCAAGCATCGAGAGGCCAGTCACGATGACGCTGACCATGGTCTTCGTCGCCGAGCGGACGGTCTTCGGCTCTCTGCAACTTCGATGGTTGCGTTTGAAAGCGATGATGTTGTTCTACAGCACGCCTCGGCGTATCTGGAACCTGATTACTGAAAGGTCGAATCCCCATTTCAAGACGCTCTATCTGGCGCCCATGGATCGTGTTGTTCAGCAACTGTGGCGGTGACGACCGCCCGTCTTCAGCCGCGGAGCGGCGCGCCTCCGGCGCTTTAAGCAATACGCCGTACCCGGGCAATACAAACAAAAACGCGCAGGAAGCTTTCTGCCGCCTGCGCGCTTTGAGATTTATTTATGAATTCTATCTATCTGCGGTTACGGTCTCCGTCCGGTGGCGTGTAAGTCGCTGCATATTGTTTGAGGGCGTGACGTCCCCGTTCGATGCTCCGCAATTCAGCGTTGGTCTTCTGCCTTATATGGTCGAGTCTGGTATGAGCTTGTTCGTCGATCCGGACGATGTGGTTTGCCATCCGAACAATCTCGTCGTTGACGGAGCGCATTTGCTTCATGATTTCGGGTGACACCGACGGGTCGTTTCGGATTTGTGAGATCCAGCTTGCCAAGGTCCCTTCGATGGCGGTCAGTTCCATCATCAGGTCTGCGCGCCGTTGTAACAGCGTATCGAAGCCATCGAGATCTTCGTCCGCGAGAAGCAGAAGCTGCTCTTCAGACAAGCAGATGAAGTCTTCAAGAAGCTCCCTTTCTCTTTCGAGCGCGTTCAAAATCTGAGTCGAGTTCATCTCAGTATCCCCTATGAAAAAATAACGTTTTACCTTAACCATGTACCTGCAGCCGAGCGTTCGGCTGGCCGCCCGAGAGAGCTTTCTCGGACGACAAGGACTCCTGTTTCTTTCTTGCGACCTCTTTCCAGGCTTCCATTAGGGGGCTAACCAGCTTGATCACTTCCCGGAGAGGTGCAGCGTCCAGCGTTGTAGACGCTTCCATAATTCGCGATGTCATATAGGTGTACAGCCTGTCCAGATCGGCGGCGATTTCCCCGCCTCGCTCCATGTCCAGGGTATTTTGGAGGTGCTGAATCAACCCCAGGGTGCGATCAACCGACGTCCTTTTCTGTTCAAGGTCATTTTGCTCGATCGCCGCCACCGCTTTCTTGAGAGCTTGAATGGCGCCTTCGTAGAGCATCACGACCAGTTGTTCCGGCGTCGCCGTGTTGACCGACGTTTGCTGATAGCGTTGAGTCAGAATACTTCCGTTGTTCATTTATTCTCCGATTGCCTAATAACCCATCGATTGCAATGCCGAACTCATCGTGTTCAATTGAGAGATGGCCTGGTCGGCAGCCGCGTAAAGCCGCGCCAACTCCATCCGCCGAACCTCCAGCCGCATTTCCTGAGCCGTGATGCGGTCTGTGTATCCCTTCAACGTGATGTCGAGATTGTTTCGACTTGTTTTAATCATTCCCGAAGTCGAGTCGAGGTTTTCAAGCCGCGCCTTCATGGTTTCGAAAATGCCATCAGTCGATGACGATGCCTGAAAGAGCTTCTTCACGTCGTTCTCATAGGAGCCGATCGCTGAATTGAACGTCGTTTCGACAAACTTGAGTTCGCCGGTTTGTCCCACTTCAATCCCGATCTCCGACAGATATGAATACCGTCCACCATTACTGTTGGAGCCGGTGAGGGTCGCGCGGATGTCGGACAATGCCTGGCGCATGATCGAATCGTTCGCCAGCGGCATCCGGTTACCGGTCACTGCATTCATTCCCGACTGTTTTGTATAGAACTCGCGCAGTTTGTTGTAGTCCGCGACGAAGCTCTTGATGGTGTCTTTCATTGCCGTATGGTCTGTAATCACATCCACCGATGCGATCCCATCTTTGACCAAGGTCAGCGAGACGCCCGGAATCGCCGTCGTGACAGTGTTCGATGAACTGGTAATCGGGAGGCCGTTCACCGTGAATGCTGCGTTACTCGAATTCTGTGTGTTTCCCGTCGTCGTGCTCTGACCGGCGGCAAAGGCCACTACAGAGCCGGCGCCGTTCGTCAGAGAGTTGTTGATGACAAATCCATTAGCGGAACCCGTATCGCGGCTCGAGATGACCAGCCTGTTATTCGTTCCGTCATTAACTATTGAAGCAACAACTGCGGAATCCTGATCGTTGATCAGGTCCTTCAATTCTGAGAGCGTCGTTGCCGCTGTAATATTGATCGCCGTTGTAGTGTTTCCGTTGATCGTGAACGAAATCGATCCGCCGTCTGCTGCGGTATCGGTGGTGTTCGCATAGCCGTTTGTCGAGGTGGTGACCTGAGCTTTTGCCAGGGTCGTAACGTCGACGTCAAAGTGTCCGGCAAGCGCTCCAGTTCCCAGCGCCGTTTTGACGACGGTCTCGTCGCTGGACGCAACGCTCACGCCATCGAACGCGCTGGAGACGACCAGCTTGCTGGCGCTCGCTTGAAGCTTTCCAATCAGAGTGCCCAGATCCACCAGAGCGGTATCTTTATCCTTCAATCCCTGCTGCTGGGTCTTCAGCGTTTTCAAAGGCAAGCTTTCCTGTTCAATGCTGGCTTCAATGATTTTCGAGAAATCAAAACCGTTGAAACCTGAAAAACTGATACCGGACGTTGCCATTGCCTATAACCTCTTGATTGCTATTCGACTGAGCTAGTGAGACGCTGCACGCCATTCCCATTGCTGAGTCGGGCGTACAGCATCTTTAGGACGGGAACGAACTACTGAAGAAGGCCGAGAACCGCGGCCGAAGACTGGTTCGCTTGAGCCAGTGCAGCAAGACCGCTCTGTCTCAGGATGTTGAACTTCGTCATATTCGCAGCTTCCTCGGCGATATTCGCATCGCGGATTCGGGATTCCGAAGCCTGGACGCTGACTGCCATGGTTTGAGCTTGCGAGATGGCAAACTGCAGGCGGTTCATCGCGGATCCGATTCGACCCTGAACCGTACCCAGTGTCGCAACCGCGCTCTGGATGGCGCCGACTGCCGTGTTGGCGGTCGCGGCCGACGTGATGTTCTGCGCGCTGATGCCGAGACCCTGAGCGTCGACTGCCGTGGTCAGAGCAAAGGACACGTAAGTAACCGACGCCGACGTGCTGGTCTGGGTGTTGCCGACGAATACCGAGCGGCTTTGCAGGTTCGTGGAACCGGTTTCGAGACCGGCGGCCTGTGCGGTACGCGTGATTTCCGTCAATACGGTTTGGAATTCTTCATCCAACGTCGCGCGCGAACCCTGGAACGTGCCGGAAGCGGCCTGGCTGGCCAGCGTCAACGCACGGTCAAGAAGTGCAGTGATGTTGGCGGCAGCGCCGTCTTCGATCTGCAACTTGCTGATACCGTCGCTTGCTGCGCGGATACCAACCTGCAAACCTGAATTGTCCAACTTATGACGGTTGGCAACGGCCAATCCCGCTGCATCGTCTGCGGCGCTGTTGATGCGCAAACCAGACGCTAAACGGCCAAGGGTCTTTGTCAGGTTAAAATTCGTGGAATAAAGCGTTGCCTGAGCACTTACTGAAGCAATGTTCGTGTTAACTGAAAAACTCATCTGGATTTCTCCTCCGTGAAATTTTGGGTTTGGCTGACATCCTTGTCAGCTTTACTTCCCATCCTGGTGCATCCGGTCTCTCGACCGTCTGTTGTCAGTTATCGGGGTTGTGGCGTGAAAACTTTAGGGTAAAAAAGGGACGTTTGGACCTTTCGTTGCTATATCCTGCGGCATGAGCGGCGTATCGCTATGCATGATCGTTAAAAACGAAGTAGATTGGATAGAAGGCGCCCTCGATTCTGTCAAGAATTTGGTTGACGAAGTCATTATTGTGGATACGGGATGCTCCGACGCCACTTTAGCCAAAATCCAGCATTTTTCGCCTAAAATCATTGCTTTCAATTGGATAGATGATTTTGCCGCCGCCCGGAACGTTTCGCTCGAAGCCGCGACCCAGCCTTGGATTCTTGTCCTCGATGCCGACGAAAGAATCGCAGCCCGCGACATTGCGGTCCTGCAGTCGGCCACTCGGCGTAACGAGGATGGCTTTCACCTCATTCAGCGTAATTATGTTTCATCCAACAACATCATCGGCTGGACTCCGAACGCGCATGAATATGAGGAAGGGCATTCGTATCTCGGTTATGTCGACAATCCGCTGATCCGTTTCTTCCGAAATTCGCCCGAGATCCGCTTTCGCTATGCGGTTCACGAAATCATCGATCCCACCAGGATGGGATCCAATTACCGATTCGGCCATCTTCCCGTTCCGATACATCATTATGGGAAGGTGCTCGATGGCGAACGCGTCGCGCAAAAGCAGCGGCTCTATTTCGCGATCGGACAGAAGAAAGTTGAACGCGAACCCAAGAACTGGAAAGCTCATTTCGAGTTGGGAATCCAGTGCCAGGAACTTCAGCGTCATATCGAAGCCTGCAGGCATTTCGAGCGCGCCTGGAGCCTTTCAAAATATCCGAACGTTCTGCTCTTTTGGGCCGTGTCCGAAAAACACCGCGGGCAATTAAACCAGGCAGCCGACCTTATCGAGCGGGCGTCGAGTCTGGGTTTCAAATCGTTTGAACTCCATCTCGAGCTGGGCAATGTGTACCAGGCGTTAGGCAATCTCCAGAAGGCAAAGGCGGAATATACCCAAAGTTTGAAGTTGCAGCCTGGAAGCTCTGCTGCCGCTTTCAACTGTGGACTAGTGCAGCGGAAACTTGGAAACCAGGCGGAAGCTGAAAGAATGTATCGACTGGCCCTGAAGCTGGAGCCCTCGTTTCAAGAGCCGGCCCTGGATCTGGCATCGTTGTTTATGGACGGCGGTCGATTCGACGAAGCCCACGACCTGCTGATGTCGGTTTACCGCAAAAAACCGGAGTGCCGGGAAGTGCGGCTCGGCCTGGCAAAATACCACGTGCAGACGAGCAATCCTGACGAGGCACTGGCGATACTTGATGAAGTTGAAGAACAGGACGCCGTCGGAAATTGCCTGGTCGGAGCCGCGTACCTCCTGCAAAACGAACTTGATCTCGCGCTGCAGCATCTGGAGCGCGCGTTAAAACGCGATCGGAAATTGGTGGACGCAAGAATCAACCTGGCGGAAGTCTACGCGCGGAAAGGTGATCACGCTAGAGCCGCAAGATATATGGTTGCCGCGCGGGAACAGATCGCAGTGATGAAGTAATGGGCTGCGGATCGCTCTTTGTCGGCGCAGACAAGGAAGTCTGAAATGAAGATTGCAATCTACAATCACGGTATTCCATTCGACGGCAGGTCGCCTTTTCAGAGACCGCTCGGTGGCAGCGAGAGCGGCGTGGTTTATATGGCCCGCGAACTCGTCCGGGCCGGCAATATCGTAACGGTTTACTGTAATTGCCCGGAGCCTGCGATCTACGACGGCGTCGTCTATGAGCACTACCACCGGTTTTTCGATGACTACCGTTTCGCACCGTGGGATGTCTTCATCGCGTTTCGCTCATTCGACCCATTGCTCATCGGCAGGATTGCGCCGCGCGTGATCTTCTGGACCGGCGACGATTGTTTTCAGCCATCAATTAAGGACTTTGGTCATCCGATTATCCAGGGGAACATCGACCTCGTCTTCTGCGTCAGTGAATGGCACCGCCGGCAGTTCATCGAGAACTTCAACCTTTCGCCGGACAAAGTCGTCGGCACACGTAATGGCTTCAATCCCGAGTTGGTCCCACCGTTGATTGAGACGAAATCGACCGAGGCTTTCTATACCAGTACGCCGTTCCGCGGACTGAAAATTCTCCTCAAAGACATCTTTCCGGCGATCCGCAGAAGAGTTCCGGGCATGAAGCTTGACGTTTACAGCAGCATGAAAGTTTACGGCTGGAAGGGCGATGTCGATAAAGCCGAACACGGCGAGATCTACAAACTGACGAATCAACCTGGCGTCGCCTGGCCAGGCAGTCTGGCGCAGCCGGAACTGCTCAGCCGACTATCGGGCAAGGGATTCCTGCTGTATCCAAATATTTTCGATGAAACGTCGTGCATCGCCGCGATCGAAGCCCAGGCGTCCGGCGCAGTAGTCGTAACGAGCGCAAAGGCCGGATTGAAGGAAACTGTCGAACACGGAGTTACGGGAGTTTGCCTGCAGGGTGACCCGAACAGCCAATCTTATCAACGTGAGTTTGTCGAGACGGTTTGTGGGTTTCTCGCAAATCCCGATCGAATGGCGCAGTTTTCGCGTACCGCTCGCGCGCGAGCTTTCCGCGAATACACGTGGGCTGCAGTTGCCGGGGAATGGATATCCATAATAGAGGCAATGACCCCGGTTTCGGTGACCGGGCGATATACCGGCCCGCTTTGCCTTCTCGAAAAGACGCATTCTTATTTAAACAGTGGAAACATTACGGCTGCCCGGCGCGTTCTGACTGAATTGGATCGCACTCCTTTTTTCAGGCAGGAGACGCAGGCGCTCAGGCAACTTGTGGATTCTAGATAACCAAGGAAGGTGGACACTATGAACGTCACTATCAACGAAAACGCGGTTTCGATACCAGATGGTGTAGCAACCTGGGGCCAGCTCATCGATTGGCTCGAAACAGACTATTTGAAAGTTGGGCAGTGCATCACAAAGGTCGCGGTTGATGGTCAGGAAAGAATCAATTACCGCAGCCCTAGCGCTTGCCAAACGACGCTTTCCAATGTTGGCCAGATCCTCGTCGAGAGCTCGGAGTTCGACACCGTGCTGCGAGAGTCTCTCGCCGAACTGGAACGCGAGATCTGCGCAGCGATCGAGGCGTCCGGGCAGGTCGTAACTCTCCTGGAAGCCAGAGACGAAGTGCAGGCCTACGGGGCGCTGGCAAAGCTGCTCGACGCCGTCGGCATCATTTTCGCCATCACCTGCGAGGACGTTGGCTGGGTTGATCCGCCGAACATCGAAATACCCAGGCCGGCCATACCGTCGATGCTCGAACGCGCCCTGAGTCAACTGATCACGGCCCAGGAAAGCCGGAGCTGGCTCATGGTTTGCGACATTCTTCAGTACGAGATCATCCCGATACTCGACAGCTGGAAATCGATCATCCGGTCCACGCGGTCGTCCCAGAACTAGCCTCGGCTGAGAATTGAAAATTGATTGTTGAATATTGTCTATTGGCAAATGGCATTCATCTGCCAATAGACAATATTCAACAATCAATTCTCAATTCTCAGCCGCGTTTTTCCCTCAAGACCCTCCCGCCTCAGGCCGATATCTCCTTTAGGAGTGAGTGATGATTCTCGTAAAGAAAATCAATCAGAAGGACATCATCGTCAATTGTGAGCTGATCGAGACCATCGAATTTTCGCCCCATGCGGTGATTTCACTAACCAGCGGCGAGAAGATTATCGTCGACGAAGGTCCCGAAGAGATCATCCGCAAGGTCATCGAATACAAGCGTGCTATCGCGGCACGCGGTCTCGAGATCCGTTCAGGCAACGCGAAAATAGAAGCGATTTAGGTTGAGGTAGCGGACATGGATTTAGGAACGATACTCGGGATCGTTATTGCCCTAATCGGCATACTCCTGGGACAGGCACTTGAAGGTGGTTCGATATTACAGATCCTGCAACCGACGGCAGCGCTGATTGTGTTCGGCGGAACGATCGGGGCAACCATGATCGGTTTTCCACTCGATACGTTCAAGAACGCCATCACGGATCTGGTGCATCTGTTCAAGGATCACCAACTCGCTCCAAATGCCATCATCGACGACATCGTGAAGTTCACGAACAAGGCTCGACGTGAGGGAATCATTGCGCTGGAAAAAGACGCGCAGGGCATCAAGGACGAGTTCTTTAAGAAAGCGATCATGATGGCTGTTGACGGGAGCGAGCCGAAGGAACTTCGCCAGACCATGGAATGTGAACTCCAATATATGGAGGAACGTGGTGAGCATTCCGCCAAGGTCCTGGAAGCCGGCGGAGGTTACGCCCCGACGATCGGAATCATTGGCGCCGTGCTCGGTTTGATCCAGGTCATGCAGCACCTGGACAACATCGAAGAAGTCGGAAAGGGCATTGCCGTCGCGTTCGTCGCGACCATCTACGGCGTTGGCATTGCGAACATCTTTCTGCTTCCCGCCGCCGGCAAGCTGAAGTTCAAACATCGTCAGGTCATAATTCTCAAAGAAATGATGTTGGAGGGCGTTCTCGGCATCCTTGAAGGGCAAAACCCGAGACTGATCGAAGGCAAACTGGCGTCATTCCTGGAAGAAAAATATCTGAAGATGCGCGAACAGATGAGTAAGAGCAAAACAAAGGCAGCATAAAATGGCAAGGAAGAGGAAACATGCGGAGCACGTCAACCACGAGCGTTGGCTGGTGTCCTATGCGGACTTCATCACGCTGCTGTTTGCGTTCTTCGTGGTCATGTTCGCGGCATCTAATTCCGACCAGAAGAAAGCCGGCCAGGTTGCGCAGGCAGTCCAGCAGGCGTTTTCCGAACTCGCCATATTTGAACCGTCAGGCAGACAAGTCCCCTTGTTCAAGGAGTCTGCTGCAACCTCGACCGTGGCATTTCAGGAAGCGCAGATCATGGATCGCGCTGCTCCTAAAAAGGCCGATATGGAAGCCGTGAAGGCCCAGCTTCAGGAGATGCTTCGCGAAGAGTTACAGAGCAATCTGGTTCGAATCAATCAGGATGCTCGTGGTGTGACTGTAAGTCTGGCTGAGGCGGGATTCTTCGATTCGGGTTCCGCGAGCGTTAAGGCGGCCGGCCTGTCCGTGCTTCAACGTATTGCGGAAAAACTGCAGCAGACGGATCAGCATGTCCGTGTTGAAGGTCACACGGATACTACGCCAATCCGCACGGCACAGTTTCCGTCGAATTGGGAACTCTCCACGGCGCGTGCAACCAACGTGCTGCAATATCTCATCAACAATGCGAAGGTTCCGCCGGAGCGATTGTCCGCAGTCGGCTATGGCCAATATCGACCCAGTGCTGCGAATGATACCGTTGAAGGTCGCGCCGCGAATCGTCGCGTGGACCTGGTGATCATCAGCAGCGAAGCGCAGAAACTCGAACCTGCCGAAGCCGCACCAAAACCGGAACAGCATTAGGAACAACCACAAGAAGCACAAGAAGCGCAAAAAGGAGTTTCCCTTTTTGCGCTTCTTGTGCTTTTTGTGGTTGGTCCTTTTCCCTATGCGGTCAGAAGTGAATCAGGTTGGGTAAAAGCGGTAATGTCGAATCGCTGAACTGCCGATTTCATCTGCATGTCAGCCGTGTTATCGAATCCAGCCGAAGTGCTCATTGGACGCCAGCCGATCTGCGGCGTCAATCAGAAGACGCTGGGTTATGAATTGTTGTTTCGGAGTGCCGGTTCAGACGTCGCGATAATCGACAATCCAGAAGCAGCTACGGCGCAGGTCGTCGTCAATTCGTTCATGGAAATTGGTTTGGATCGCGTCGTGGGACCTTCGCTCGCCTTCATCAATGTTTCGCGGGATTTCATTCTCGGAAATCATTGCCGAACGCTGCCTATGGATCGCGTTGTCTTCGAGATTCTCGAAGACACGGTGCCGGACCGTGATCTCATGAACGCATTGAGCGCCCTGGCGGAAGATGGTTATAGATTCGCTCTCGACGATTACGCCTTCGGCGACCGAACCCGTCCATTGATTCCTTATTGCGACTACGTGAAGATCGATCTTCGACAGGTCGATCGTCAATCTGTTGAAAGTCAGATCCGGTCGCTCGACAGCGTCAAGCTGCTGGCGGAGAAGGTCGAGACGCGGGAAGAGTACGACTTCTGCAGGAAAATGGGTTTCGATTACTTCCAGGGGTACTACTTTTGTAAGCCGGACATCATCCGCGGTACCACAGCGCCGACGAACAAGGTATCGGTCTTCCGGTTACTCGCGAAGTTGCGTGAGCCCGACGTCAATCCGCGGGACCTGGAAAGAATTGTGGCTGAGGATCTTTCCCTCAGTTACAAATTGCTGCGCTACATCAACTCGGCATGTATGGGATTGAAGCGTCAGATTGATTCCGTTGGTCATGCCGTACGAATGGTTGGTACCGAACATATCCGTATGTTGACGAGTTTAATGATGCTCACCAACATGGAAGACAAACCCAGGGAGCTACTCATCGTCAGCTTGATACGCGCCAAGATGTGCGAACTGCTGGCCATGCGATTGGGAGTTGGTAACAAAGAAGCATTCTTCACGGTCGGCCTTTTCTCAACCCTCGATGCCTACCTTGACTGCCCGATGAACGACGCGTTGGACACTCTTCCACTGAGCGACGAGATCAGGAAGGCGTTGCTCCAATTCGAAGGTCCACTCGGAGAAGTGCTTAAGTGTGTGCTCTCCTTCGAGCAGACGCCTGATGATCCCCAAAGAATGAAGCTGGACTCCAATTCTGTCCGCCACGCCTATGTGGAATCCCTGTGCTGGGGCGAAACCCTGCTGGGCGGAATGGCCGCCTGAAGCACTTTCCCCGAAAGTTTGTGGAACCTGGCAAATTGCGGCATCGTATAAGCCGTGCATATGAAGAAACGATATCTATTCCTGACGGCATTAACGATCGCAGCCGTTCTGGCCCAAACCGGACACGGTTTCGCACAAAGGGAACGAACCATAACCGAATCGATGTCCGCGACTGGATTGAAGTTCATCGAAGTCCATGGCAAGGTGGGATCCATCGTTGTTAACTCCTCTCCCGTGATGGAGGTAAGACTTTCGTTGCGCCTCACCCCGAAGACTTCTGGATTCTTCTTCAGAAAGACTGGTGATCCGAATCAGGTTCAGTTACGACAGGATCGGCGTGGGGATGTTCTGGAACTGGATCTTTCCGGCGATCGGGACAACCTCGACGAAGACTGGGTTCTCGACGTTCCGCAATCGCTGGCGGCACGGCTCCGCATGGACGTCGGAAAGATGCGAGTGACCGGCATTCGAGGAGGACTGGAAGCCCGAATGGATGTAGGCGACATCGATGTTGATGTACCGGAAGGCAACATCACAGCCGAGAACGACGTCGGCGACATTCGTGTGTCGACATCCACCACTTCCTACAGTAACGTCGATATTCAAACCGACGTCGGGAAGGTGCGGGTTTCGATGAACGGCCACCTTGTCGATGTTCGCAGGGCCCCGGGTTCAGGAGACAGCTTCAGGATGAGCGGTTCCGGCCGCGATCGCATTTGGGCGCGCACAGACGTCGGAGCGGTAGAGCTGAAGATTCGATAGCAGAGTCGCACTCGGCGGGTCAAAACCGCCGAGTGCCCTGTTTTTCTTATTGGCAAAGAGCGAGCATTTGAAGGTTCGTGACCTTCAGAACGTCCTTATCCTTCTCTTTAGCCATCGTTCCCGTCAGCGTCACTTTGTGGTTGTTCGCATGTCGCGCGATCAGCGCGGCATCGCCCGTCGCCACGACATCCTTGCCGGTCTTTTCATCCTTTATTACGAAGTGGTCGGCGTCTGCACCTTTGTTCAAGCATCCGGTAACGCTTACAGACCCGGCATCCTTCTTTTCCTGACCGATGACGGCTAGTGGCAGCATGATCGCGACCATGACGGCAACGACAAATAGTAATTTCCTGTTCATAGCGACCTCCTGAGTTTGTGACTCAACCGCGAAGTGTATCACGCGCTGATGAAGAAGACTCAAATGCCGGTTGGCGAAGGTCCATACCCCCTGCCGCTCCGCCGTGCTGGAGACCCGGTCGCTACCGCTTTGAATTCGGGGTCAGGCACGTAAGACTGATAAGACAAGTGCCAGACCCCGAATTCAAAGCGGTAGCGACCGGGTCTCCAGCACGCCATTCTCATATAATTGAATTGATCCCAATGTCTGAGACGCACAATGTGATCAAACCTGAGAACGGCGTCCCCATTCGCGCCTGGACACACGGAGTAGCGATCGAGCCCGAGGCTCAGAAACAGTTGATAAATGTGGCTCAGATGCCGTTTGTCTTCCGTTGGATTGCCGCCATGCCGGATGTGCACTGGGGAATCGGCGCTACCGTCGGCAGTGTCATTCCCACGAAAGGGGCAATTATTCCGGCCGCTGTCGGCGTCGATATCGGTTGCGGAATGATGGCAGTTCAGACCACGCTGAATGCACGCGATTTGCCTGAGAACCTCAAAAAAATCCGAGCTGCGATCGAGAAGGCCGTACCCCACGGGCGAACCAATAACGGCCGCAAGGGCGACCGCGGAGCGTGGCACGACATACCGGCCCGAAACGTTGAGGTGTGGAACCAGCTTAAGCCGACCTACGACGTCATCCTGCAAAAGCATCCTGATTTGAATCGCGGCAACGACGTCAATCATCTCGGCACCCTTGGCACCGGCAATCACTTCATCGAAGTCTGCCTGGATGAATCCGACAACGTTTGGCTGATGCTGCACAGCGGATCTCGCGGCGTCGGCAATCGCATCGGTACTTACTTTATCGAGCTTGCAAAGCGCGACCTGAAAAAGCTTTCCGTAAACCTGCCGGATGTAGACCTGGCGTATTTCCGGGAACACACCGAACACTTTGACGACTATGTCGAGGCCGTCGGCTGGGCACAGGACTTTGCCCGGTGGAATCGTCATCTGATGATGCAGTCGGTGGTGTCCGCTATTCGCAGTTCAGGCGACGTGCCGCCGTTCGAAGCGGAGTTGCAGGCGATCAACTGTCATCACAATTATGTTGCCCGGGAAAACCATTACGGCGAAAACGTACTCGTGACTCGAAAGGGCGCCGTCCGTGCGGCCAAAGGTGACATGGGTATTATCCCGGGCAGCATGGGAGCGCGATCGTTCATCGTCCGTGGCAAGGGCAATCCCATGAGTTTCAATAGCTGCAGTCATGGAGCCGGCCGGGCGATGTCGCGTCATGAGGCTCGCCGCCGATTTACAGTAGAGGACCATGTCCGCATGACCGAAGGTGTGGAGTGCCGGAAGGATCGCGATGTCATCGACGAGACACCGGCCGCCTACAAACCAATCGATGCAGTGATGGCTGCGCAGTCCGATCTGGTTGAAATTGTCCATACCCTGCGTCAGGTGGTGTGCGTGAAGGGTTGACCCGGTCGCTACTCTTGGGGGAGAGTCAGCAGGCGGGGAATCGGAGATTGGACGAATCCTGCAACTCAAAACCGAAATCCCGAAATTTCTAATTGGACGGGGCTATGCCCAACAAATCGGCAAACTCGCAAAATGGTGCCGCGGGCTAAAGCCACGCGGCCTACGGGACCGTTTTGTAGGCCGCGTGGCTTTAGCCCGCGGCACCATTTTGCGAGTTTGCCGGACTCCGCGCTTCACTAGTTCATCTTTGCGGCTGCAGCGCGGATCATGCGAAGAGTCCGGGCGGCTCGCCTCAGTTCAGCTTCGTTCTCCTGAAAGATCCGTTCTGGACTGTAGGCCGGCAAGACCCGCAGCTTCCAGTCTAGAAACAGAATGACCGGTTCGCTCGCTGCATGACCGGCGCATTGCTCCCTCAGCCCAACGATTGTGGCCGAAACCCGGCCGGCCAATTCCTGCAGGCTCTCAAACTGTCCGGCTCGAAGCTGTGTTAAGCCCCGTCCAACATCCGACGCGAGATCGTCCAATTGCTGTTCAAGATCGATGATTCGACGATCGCCCGCAATTTCAGAAGCAATTCCGTTCGGAGCCAGCGACCACAGATGCCGTGAATCAACTGATCCTTGCATGATCGTTGCAGCTATCGCATGTCGAGTCAGTCTTCGCGCAATGTCGCTTTGTTCGAGTCGATCGGAATGCAAGGGCAGGTAGGTTACGCCGCCCAATGGGTCTGCCGTCGCAGGCAACATCGCCGTACGCCATGCCTGGACCCGCGCCGCGACTGCTTCCCGACGTAAATTGGGAGTGCCGCTTTCCTCCAGCCGCATTCGGATCGCTGACATAATCAGATCTCTCGAGAATGCCTCCATGCTTTCGGCGATGAGCATGACATGTCCCTGACCCCAGGGAGCCGTCGTGAATGGAGCCAGGCTGGCGCCATAAAGCGCGACCAGGGGCCGGCCCAGTGCCGCCGCAATATGCGCGGTGCCGCTATCGCCAGCGACAACGATGGCTGCCCGTTTCAGGACGTGGGCCAACTGTTGGACATCCGTCTTGCCGGTCAGGTCGATCAGCGGAACCGCTGCAGACGCGACCAGCGTATTCGCAAATTCCCGATCCGACGCTGCACCTGCGAGGACAATCTGGAGCCCCATGCTATGGATCTGCGCTAAGACTTGAATCGTCGTTGCGACGTTGAATTGACGTTGAGGTTCATTGGCACCGGGTGCAATGACAGCGAATGCGCCTTCAGGCATCGTGAACGGCACACATTCCGAGCAGATGGCGTGTGCGTGGGCATCATCGGATGGCGGTCCGGCTGCAGCACAAGCGCGATAAAGGTCGACGATATTGATCAGGTTCTCGCGGCGGATTTCGGACATCGCAACGAGCAGGGTCAACCAGTCGCCGGCGTACAGCCATTCTCCCGTCTCATTGATGAATCCTCCATCACGAACGGGTGCGCTCAGACGCCCACTGAGCCACGATGCGAATGCTCCATGGGTGACGTTGATGATTCGGTCGTAGGCCGGCAACGCCAGTTCCGCTAATGATCGCAGAGCTGAGTGCGGCTCGAGATTGCGCGCGCGCGCCTGCTCCACGTCGTCGTTGAGATCCCTGACGTGCCGGCTGGGCAAGGTCCGCAAGGTAACGCCCGGCAGGCCTTCAATGATTGAAGCGAATTCCGTCCACGCCAATACGTCGATAGTCGCTTGCGGAATCGCGCGGCTTAGACCGATGAGCAATGGTGTGGTTTGCACGAGGTCACCCAGCCGTTCCAGTTGGATGACCAGAATTCGTCTAGTCATTTGACGCCCTGGCGAGCGTTAAGCCTACACCATCTGAACAGAGCCGCGGAGCGGCTCTGTTCAGATGCGTTTCGCGCAGTTTCTTCCGACGATTAGAGTGAACTCAGGAACACGAATAACAGACGGCGTTCGGTATTGCTGAGACGCTGATACCGAATAAGAACCGGTAAAGCCTCGCCTCGATGTCGGAGTATCGCTTCGCTTACCGAGACGGAAGCGCCGTCGTGCATCAGGCGTGTGCGAGTGCGCAGTCCCCACAACGGTGCGGTTCGCACCTTGTTCATCGTCAAAGGGCCGCCATTTTGGATGATGCCGTCTCCGACGCCGATGTCATGAAGCAGGAAGTCGCCGAAGGGGTGAATCACTTTGTTTCCAAGTGCGGGCGGTACCGCGAAAGCACCGCCGTTGATGATGGTTCCGACGGGGGCCGTCACGATTCTCCGCACATGACAGGTATCGCAACCAACCTGGTCGAAAATCTTCGAGCCCGCCTGTGCATCGTTTGAATTGGCGATGGCCTCGTCACGCGGAGGAACTTTTGTCGATCGCATGAACTGAGCAAACAGCCGGATATCGCCGCCATCATCTTCAGGATCGGGAACGTCGTCATAGTTCGCCACGTCATGGCCATTTGAAGTGTTTTCGTGCGGCTGCAAGGGGCTCGTGATACCCATTTCATTGAGATAGGCATCGGCAGAGAAGGATTCGAGACTGGCATGTTGATTCTTCCAGCCGAAACGTCCCACGCGAAGCTCGCCGTTCGCTTCCAGAACCGGAACGCGAATGACCTGTCCCCGCATGATTGCCGGCTGATCATTTGAGATTGCAACGAGCGTGGAGTCGGCAATGGCTTCCACAAAACCGTCGCCGAGGATGCTCAAGGAACTTCGAAACGTACGAACGTTGTAACCATCGTATATCCGCTCCTGGATCGTGGGATCGAGCGAGCGATCGTTAATGAGAGATCCCCCTGGATGATCCTCGTATTGAGTTCCATCGAACTTTGCGGCGCGCAACTCCGTTACCTGACTGCTTCCTCCCAAAATTGGAGTGTGATGGCAATCGGCGCAACCCGTTGCATTGAAGAGAGGGCCGACGCCTTCGTCGATGCTCTCGACTTCCGAAAAAACATCTTTGGCTTTATCGAAAAGATTCTGGCTCAGAAATCCGTTGGTCTTTCCATCGTAGCTGGCGGGGGCTTGAGTCGCTCCCGACGTCTGGGCTGGAACGGCAGGGACTGATATCACAGCTATCGCCATTGCTGTAAAGGTGATGAGCAGAAGCGACCCGGAGATACTCAGAGATTTGGTGGATCGTTTCACGAGACAATCTCCCGGATATCCTTAGGTCGGCTGATTGACGAATGCACACACCTCCGACTGAACACACTGGACCTAAGACAATGGTCAGCGTAGCGGGTGGGTGCTTCTTGCAGGAAACGAAGATCGCCTGAACTACTTCGTGCACGAAGAGGTGTGAAAGCAACTAGCGTTTCGTTTTCGGATCAGCCAAAGGCAATTTGCTGGCCGAACACCAGTGGCACGACTATCGCACACATTTCTATACGCCTCGCGCGAATCGAAAAGGGTCGCGACATACCACCGGGATTTATCCATCAAGAAAAGTTTCCATGATTTCTACTGCGGAAGGACTAAAGACGGCCACACACATCCGTAGCCCGCGGGCTTCAGCCCGCGGGACATCGAGCCGTCGACAATTGTCGGCTTCTAGGCGGCCGTGCGCTGCGTCTCTTCGCCACGCGGCCGGGCCAGGTCAACCATCTTCGGATTGACCAGCCGCTTGAAGTCCTCGAAAGCCATACGAATCGTCTCTTCATGCGTGCCTGCGTTGAATTCGATCTCGTGGTTCCGCGAAAGAGTTGTCTCGCAGTACGTCGGAAGATCGAAGATATTCCCCAACGGCGGCATCGCGCCGACCGTGCAGGTTGGAAATGCGTCGGAGAATTCGTTTTCTGTCGCAAGACGCAATGTCTCGCAGCCAATTTCTGTCCGCAGAACGTCCAGATTTGCCGTGTCATTCGCCGAAAGGACAGCGATTGCAAGAGCGTCCTCGTCAGCTTTCACGACGACCGACTTCACCATCTCCTTGCCTGGAACATGGATCGCCGCCGCGATTTCCTGCGACGTATAAGCCGTAGGATGAACATGTCGGGTATACGAAATGTCGGCGTTGTCCAGATACTCCTGCAGTTTCGTGGAGATCATATGAACCTCCCAATCCATACACTTATCGTTCGGTCCTGGCGAAAGTGCGGTCGCGAGACGACTCAGATCGTCGTTAGTCCGTATCTCTCCCAGGAGGAAAATCTTCAAACATCTCTCGTATCCGCTCTACCGTTTTCTTCGTGGCCTTTTCGGGCTTATCCGAAATATGTCCCTTACCGACTCCCCGCCAGATCTGCTTTCCCGTTGCTCTGTCGATTAAGTCGACGACGGTTGTCGCTTCAAGGGATGTATCCACATAGGTGGTTGCCCAACTCGGACCACCCCAGCCACCACCCCAGCCCCAGCCCGGTCCCCAACCCCAGTTGTTGAATCCACCACCACTGTAAAAGGTGTTCAGGGTTTGTATCTCCTCGACTGACGACGTGACTTTGATACACAAATCGGCGTTCGCTGAGACCGGTTCCAGGCCTTTCTTGAGAAGTTGACCATTAACGGCATTGACGATACGACTCTCCATAAAGGGATCGTCCGTTTCTGGTTTTTCTAACCACATGAAGGTTTTGTATTTGGAGAACTGCGCACCGTGATCGTAATCGACTCGGACCTTCCCGAAAGCCAGGCTGGCAGCAAAAACAATAATGACGAATGTCAGGACACTTCTAGATTTTCGCATAGGTGTTTTCTTCCTTAATTCGATTCTCAACTTGGCAAACCGCGATGTGCAAGGGGTCGGAGGACGCATTATAGATAGCAACAACTTACAGCTTCATTTCGGCGCAATGTGAGAGTTACTGGCGCACAGTGTTTCCCAAACCATTGATGGGATTAGGTGCTTGGATTTGCGTCAAAGCCATCAACGTCAGAAACCGGAATTCGAAAGCAAAATTTTTCTGACTGAGAGCAGGGCGACTAAAGTCCGATACGGCGAAGAAGGTCTTCGAAGCGCGGATCATTCCGGACGGCCCGGAAGGCGGTGTCCACATGAACCTCAACCATAGAGGGATGCCGCTCTTCAAATGCGCGGTTCAGCCACTCGAACGCCTTGTCGCGATTTCCCAGCATCGCATGGTAGGACGCGAGCCGGTAGGCCGGGGGATCGCCGGTCCGTTGTTCAAGAGCCTGCAATTGCCAGCGCCAGATGGCCTCGATCACCAGCTTCGGATCGCGTTCGTTTGCGCCCGGGATCTGTGAAAGGTCGACGCCGCTCCGGGCGACTGCACGGCGGGCGAAGTCCAGGGCCTCGGGATACATTCCTTTATAGATGAAAGCTGTCTCGAGGCAGTGCTGTGCTCCAATAAATTCCGGTTCGAGCTCCAGAATGCGGCGCAGGTGCGTGATCGCCTCGTCGACCTGGCCCGCACGCAGGAGCGCCCATCCGATATCCACGTTTGCCCGAAGAGATAGCGGATCCAGTTCGTGCGCCTGCCGCATTTCGGCAATGCCTTCGTTGGAACGCCTCATCGAAATCAGAAACCATGCATAATCGTGCCGGGCCGCCGCCGACTTCGGATCGAGACGCACGGCGTCTCGAAGGTTTTCCTCGGCGCCCTTCCAGTTCCAGTCGAAGCGGAATAGAACCGTCCCCAGGACCATCTTCGCTTCGGCGAGATTCGGCGAGAGCGTCAGTGCACGCTCCGCCGCCACTCGGGCGCGAGGAAAGGCATCGCGTGCAGGCCGGGCGCCCCGGTTCCCGAGCAGTTGCCAGGTGTCTGCAAGTGCGGCGTGTGCCGCCGCGAAGTTTGGATCGAGCCGGATGGCCTCCTCGAAATTGGTCAGCGCCTGTGCGAGATCGGCGTTCGTGCCTTTGCGCCAAAGATAACGACCCTTGATGTAGGCCTCCCGGGCCAATGGCGCATCCGTGCCGAATCCCGCATCGGCCGTCGTGCGATCAGCGCGGTACCAGATGAAGAACAGGGCCACACCGATCAGCGCGATTCCGGCGGCAAAGGCAGGACGAATCGTCAGCCGGCGCGAAGCTGGCGGCATGGTGACAATGGAAACAGGGGCGGCCGGCTCGCCGGATTCCAGAGCCGCGATGAAACGATAGCCCTTTCGAGGAACGGTCTCGATAAACCGTGGCGCTTTCGCATCGTCGCCGAGTGCCGCTCGGATCTGGCGAATGCAGAAATTGACGGAATGCTCGAAGTCGACGAAGGTCTCGTCGTTCCAAAGGTGTTTGCGGATTTCCTCACGCTCGACGAGTTCACCGTGACGGGAGGCCAGCAAAGCGAGTAACCGGAACGGCTGTTGTTGAAGACGCACGGTTCCACCGGAACCGTTCCGGAGTGTCGAGTTCGCGACATCCAACTCGAAACCGGCGAACCGGTACTGACGCACATTGCCGAATTCTGGATCCACGGCGAGATTCTACCGCAGGAATTTCAAAAGAAAACACCTCCTCACTCAACTCACCGATAACTCACCTCCGGCTCATTGCCAATCGAGAACTGGACACGTCAAATCGGTCCACGCGGGAGGCCACGATGAAAATAGTCGGTTTATTTCTCACAGTCCTGCCATGACATCGATAGAATTTGCCCAGTAATTCGAGGGAGGAATGATGCTCTATGCGGCGCGTCTGTTGTGGAGGTCTCCGGGAGTTACGCTTCTGTCCATCGTGACGATGGGTGCCGGCATCGGAGTCAGCGCGATACTGTTCGCCCTGGTCAACGGCATCGTCTTGAGTCCCCTTCCTTACCCGGAACCCGACCGCCTCGTGCGGATTTTCGACATCAATACGCAGGCCGGCGGCAATCGCGTCGGCGTCGCGAGCGGCAACCTCGCAGACTGGCGAGTCCGTGCTCAGGCATTCGAAGGCGTCGCTGGCTATTACTCGACGGGCCGGACCGCCAGCTTCGAGTCTGACGCCGAGGTTCTCATCACCGCCCAGGTCAGTCAGGGGTTCTTTGATGTGTTGAGGGTCACGCCACAGATTGGCCGAACATTTACCGAAGAGGAGACGCGTCGGGCCGTGTTCAATTCTGCCTCGGCACCAACCGGCGCGGATCCCGTGGTGGTTCTGTCGCACGGCATATGGATGGAGCGTTTCGGCGGTGATCCAAACGCCGTTGGACGCACCATCAACCTGGAGCGGCGGCCATTTCAGATCATCGGCGTCATGCCTGAGCAGTTCGCGATGCCTGCGGGAGGCGTGAGGCTCTGGATCCCCTGGAGTACTTCGACCGCCAGCCCGCGCGATCAGCACTTCGTGAACGCGGTCGCACGGATGAAGAGCGGGGTCTCCATCACGCAAGCGCAGGAGATGTTGAACGGCGTCGCTCGCGAACTCGCCGCGGCGTATCCGGCAACAAACAGCGGATGGGGTGTGGTGTTGTCTCCCCTGGAAGTCGAAACGATCGGCGACGCGGCGACGGTCCTGTGGGTTCTGCTTGCGGCGGTTGGACTCGTGTTGATAGTTGCCTGCGCCAACGTCGCTCTGCTGTCCCTGATACGCGGTCTCGATCGTCAGGCGGAAACCGGCCTCCGCGTCGCACTCGGCGCATCGGCCGGACGGCTGATGCGAGACTTCTTTCTCGAATCGCTGTTACTCGCGTCGATTGGAGGTTTCGTCGGCGCGGGACTTGCGGCGGCAGGACTGAAATGGATTCCTTCGCTGACGACGGACCTTCCCAGATTGAATGAAGTGGCGTTCGACTGGCGGGCGTTCGCCTTCATCGCCGCCGTCACAGGAATGTCCGCGATCCTTTCCGGACTTCCGCAGGCGTGGCGCCGCACCCGCATTTCGCCGCAGGCTGCGTTGTCCTCGGGGACGCTGCGCACCACTGATGGCGTCGAGCGGCATTGGTTGCGTGATGGGTTCGTCGTGATTCAGGTGGCGATGGCCGTGATCCTGATGACGGGTTCGGGTCTGCTGGTCCGGAGTTTCCTGCAGTTGCGCGCCACCGATCCCGGCTTCGATCCGCGCGGAGTGCTGGTGGCGCCGGTCTTCCTCGACTCGCAGGCATACAACGGCGGCGAGAAGGCGCTCACCTACTATCGAACTCTGTTTGAGAAGTTAGCCGCGCTGCCCGGCGTCGTCGCCGTAGGTGGTGCGACGCAGGTGCCCACTAGTCCGCTGGGACCGGGCGGCGACCGGCCGGTCTGGCCTGAGGAGTCCGCAGCGGACGAATCCCGCCGCATGACGGCGGCAGTACGCGTGGTGACTCCCGGCTACTTCAAAGCGCTGGGAATCCGCATAGCCGACGGCCGGCCATTCGATGATCGCGATTCACTGCAATCGCCTCGAGTGATAATGGTGAGCGAAACGCTGGCCAGACGCATGTGGCCGGGACAGCGCGCGGTCGGCAAGCAATTGGTCATCGACTACGCGGCAGGCACGTATCCCTACGAGGTCGTCGGAGTGGTGGGCGACCTCCGCTTTCGCGGTCCTCGCAGTGAACCCGCAGCAGAGTTCTATCAGCCTCACGCGGTGCGCCAGTACCTGGTGCTCAATGTCGTTCTCAAAACGACGGGCAATCCGCGCGCGCTGATCCCGTCGGTCCGCGCGGCGTTGATGTCCATCGATCCGCAGAAGCCCGCGCAGGGCCTTTATCCGCTCGACGATCTGCTCGGCGCGACGTACGCGCGCGACCATCAGGCGATGGTGACGCTGCTGGTGTTTGCGTTGTCCGCGAGTTTTCTGGCCATTCTCAGCGTCTATGGCGTGCTGTCGCATCGCGTGCGCGAGCGCTCACGCGAGATCGGCATTCGCATCGCGCTGGGCGCGAATGCGGCGAGCGTGGTTGGATGGGTGGCGGGTTCGGGTCTTCGTTTGATCGCGATCGGCCTCGTGACGGGAACGATTGCGGCACGTGCGCTGAGCCGCGCGCTTAACGGGTTGCTCTTCGGCATCGCCACAACCGACGTCCTGACTGCGGTGCTGGCGATGACGGTGTTGGCGGGAATCGGATTGATCGCGATGCTCGTTCCAGCGTGGCGCGCGGCCAGGATCGATCCCGTTGAAGTACTGAAGCGCGGCTGATATCCGACTATGCGGAAGTTTGCGCTTCACTCCGAGTCCATTGTTTGCGGGAAAGCGGCAACCTCGCGCAAGCTGCGGGCATCCCAGACGCGGATTGTACCGTCGTTAGAGCCCGCACCTATGACGATGCCCGTCGCGCAGATACTCAAGAGCGGTTCGGAACAATCCGAAAACGCCTGCGGCCGTGGATCCGATAGGTTTCAAAGTCGTCATGATCGATAGTGAGGATTAGGCTGAGAGACTCACGCTCGGCGATGTGGACGAGGGTTGCATCGGCAAAGTCCATCGGACGATCCCGATATTGATTCATCAGCACATCCAGGGGTGGCAGGTCGGCATCGTTTATCGGCGAGATCGTAAGCGCGCCTGAACGAACAAACTTCCAGGCGGCACGTACCTGACGGCCATCATCCCCCACGAGGTGAAACAACTCCGTCAATACGGCTTCTGAAGTGAATAATGGCAGGCGGAGTTGCTTGAAAGCATCTGTACACGGTTGATGCCAATGGTCGCTGCGATCCAGTAGAGCAACAATCGCACCGGTATCGATCAGACCATTACCGGCCATGGCGGCGCCTTAACCGTTTACGAACATTCTCCCGCGCTCGCTCTGCACGCTTTGGATCTCCGCTGGCAATCGTGCCGATCGTCTTCTGGACGCTGGCGTGGAGGCGTATCTGTTCGGCGTTATCGTCGGTTTGTCCGCGCCGGGATTCGATCCATTCTGTCGTTATTCGATCCAGCAGTGCAGAAACCGTGGTTCTTTCGCGGCGGGCCTGATTCTCAATGGCAGTCTTGGTTGCCGAAGTAATTCTCCAGCTGTAAACCTCCGTCTTCTTCATGCACTACAGTGTAGTGCATGAAGATGTCCAAGCGCAATCAAAGGAAACGTCGATGAAGAGAAACCAGTAAAACAACCGGAAGCGTAATTTGCCGGGAGGAAGCTTTGAACCCCAAACCTACTGACTTTTGATATGCAATTGCCGTTTTATTTTCCGCGGCTAAAATGCTTGAATCAATGAGCCGTGGAGGAATCGAACCTCCAACCTACTGATTAAGAGTCAGTTGCTCTGCCAATTGAGCTAACGGCCCGGGACACGTTGATGAGACGGACAAAGAAATATAGCACGCAGTGTTTTGCAGAGTGAAGGGTGATGACGAACTTGCGGTGCTGTGCGACGTCAGGCGGCGGGAGTGCGGCGAATTTCTTCGAATGTTTCCGTTCGTGGTTTGCGGCCTCGGAAAAGCGTACGCAGGCCGACCGATATGCCGCGGGCGACGGCCGAGAACTCTCTGACCGGCTTCAAGACATTCTTTTGAATTTCATCGACGGTGAAATTGAGGCGATCGCGCAGCTCCTCGATTTCGGTTCGAACGGATTCACTTGCTTCGGACAGCAGTGACTGGAGGCGATAGGTTTCGAGTTGAGCTTCACGGCCGATCTCAAGCACGTCATTCGAGGTCGATTTGAGATTTCCGGCGACGCGTTCCAGAGGGATAAGCACTTTCTGACTCTCCCTCACGAGTCCGTTGACGCTCTCGGCCACGCGCCGCGACAGCACGTACATCGCTACAAGCGCAACGGCCTGAACCACAACCGCCAATGCCGTGACCACGATGGCGACAGTTAACAGTGTCTCCATACAAACCCCCGTCCCAACGAACATTGTTACAATGAAATTATGCGCACGTCGGCTGCCGCTCTGGCCGCACCGGAAGTCTCTGCAAAGCTTGCGGGTTTACGTTATGTATCGAGCCAGTCGCCGGGCATTCGACGGATACGGACCGGTAAAACGTTCCGTAGGATTTCGAAAGCCAGAGGCAGGTAGATCATGCGTAACCTTGAAATTGCCTTCATCTTTAATCAGATTGCCGATTTGCTGGAGATTCAAGTTGCGAACCCGTTCCGCGTGCGCGCTTACCAGCGAGCCGCGACGAGTCTGGAGAACCTGACGGACAACGTCGAAGTGCTCGTGCGCCAGGGATCGTTGAAGGAGATTCCGGGAATCGGCGAAGACCTCGCCAGGAAAATCGCGGAATACGTCGAGACGGGACAGATGAAGTTCTTCGAGGATCTGAAGCTGGAAGTTCCCGAGGGGCTCTCCAGACTGGTAAGCATTCCCGGCATCGGACCAAAGACCGCAAAGGCCATTTACGATCGCTTTCCCGTGCAATCGATAGACGAACTCGACGAGTTGTGCAGGGCAGGCAAAATGGTCGGCGTTCCCGGTATGAAACAAAAGACCGTTGACAACATTGTGCGCGGCATCGAGATCTATAAACGCCGGAAAGGGAGCTACCTTCTCGGCAAGACGAAGCCGATTGCGGATCAAATCTGCAAATACCTGGAAGGCTTTGCCGATCGCGTCTCCTTTGCCGGCAGTCTTCGCCGGATGAAAGAAGTCGTGCACGACGTGGATATCCTCGCGGCCTCCACCAACATGGAACATACGATGTCGGCCTTCCTGAAGTTGCCCATCATCAAGGAAGTCCTCGCCCAGGGAGGCACCAAATCCTCTGTTCGTGTAGACGACGATCTTCAGGTCGATCTTCGCGTCGTCGATCCCAAAAGCTGGGGAGCCGCCATGCATTACTTCACCGGCTCCAAGGCCCACAACATCCGGATGCGTGAGCGCGCCATCAAGATGGGACTGAAACTGAACGAATACGGGCTTTTTGACGCAGACGACAAGAGTGTCGCCGGCGTCACCGAAACGGAGATTTTTGAAAAGCTGGGCCTTCCGTACATTCCGCCGGTCCTCCGTGAGGACCTGGGTGAAATGGAGGCTGCGTTAAAAGGAAAGCTGCCGGCACTCGTCGAACTGGAAGACATTCAGGGCGATCTCCACATGCATACAACCTGGACTGACGGCAAATACTCGGTCGAGGAAATGGTCGAAGCATCTCGGGCTCGCGGCTACAAGTACGTCGCCATCACCGATCACTCGAAGTCGCTTGGCGTAGCCGGCGGGCTATCCGACGAAGACTTGATGCGGCACACTGGCGAAGTGCGGGCGGTAGGTGCAAAGTACAGCGACATCCGCGTGCTCGCCGGAACCGAGGTCGATATCCGTCAGGATGGCACGCTGGATTATCCAGACGAACTTCTCTCGCAACTCGACTTCGTTGTCGCTTCGGTTCACTCCGGCTTCAAACAGGATCGCGCCTCGCTGACCGCGCGCGTCGTCAAAGCGATGCAGAATCCTAACGTTCGCGTTATCGGCCATCCGACGGGCAGGTTGCTCGGCGATCGCGACGCATACGATCTGGATTTTGATGAGGTGATGAAGGAAGCGGCTCGAACCCGGACCTGCCTGGAAGTGAATTCAAACTTTCACCGCCTGGACTTGAGTGATGTCCTGTGCCGCAAAGCCGGTGAAATGGGCGTGCACCTCATCATCAGTACGGATTCGCACAACTACGACGATCTTCTGAATCTTCCCTATGGCGTTGCGACCGCACAGCGTGGCTGGGTTGAAAAGGACCGCGTGTTGAACGCCCAACCGGTGGAAGCAATGCTCGCATTCAAAAGGCAGAACGCAGCGGGGAAAATGTGACACGTGACAATTGACAATTGACACGTGACATTTGAGGCCCGTGCTCGGAGCGGCAGGGGGTTCCGTCAATTTGTTGTCGGCAGTTCAAATCAAGGAAAAGGCTAAAGCGGTCGGGTTCGACCTTTGCGGCGTGGCGTCCATCGGGCCAACCCCGGAGGCATTGTTTTATCCCGAATGGCTTGAGCGAGGCTATGCCGGCGAGATGCGGTATCTCGAGCGGCAAAGGTCTGCGCGCATGGATCCACGGGAGCTTTTGCCCGGCGCGCGGTCCGTTATCGTCTGCGCGGTGAATTACAACACCAGCCGGCCGCTGACGACTTTCGATAAGGCTCGGGCATGGATTTCGCGTTACGCCTGGGGCGAGGACTACCATGAGACGCTTCAGGCGAAACTGCGTGAACTCGCGGACTGGGTTCAGAGCGCTTTTGGTGGAGACACGCGCGCCTACGTGGATACCGGTCCGCTGATCGAGCGAGTCTTCGCGAAGTATGCCGGCGTCGGGTGGTTCGGAAAGAACACCTGCATCATCGACCAGAAGGCCGGGTCCTGGCTTTTCCTCGGATGCATTTTGACGAACCTCGATCTGGAGACCGATTCGCCGGTTCCCGATCGTTGCGGTTCCTGTAGCCGATGCATCGATGCGTGTCCAACGCAGGCGATTCTTGAACCCTACGTTCTCGACAGCACTCGCTGCATTTCTTATTTAACGATCGAGCTTCGGGGCGACATTCCCGAAACTCTTCGTGAAGGCGTTGGGCATCATCTGTTCGGTTGCGATATCTGTCAGGACGTTTGTCCGTGGAATCGGAAGGCGCCGGTCACTACTCAAAACGAGTTCGAGTCGAAACCCGGACTGTTCTGGCCTGAGGTCGAAAAGCTACTCGATACCCAGGAAGACGAATGGCGCTCCCTGATTAAAGGCACGGCAATGAAGCGAGCGAAGGTTCGCGGTCTGTTGCGAAATCTCATGGTTGTTGCCGGAAATTCCGGCGTGAAGGAGTTGATACCACGTCTCGATCGTTTCGCTCTGCATGCAGATGAGCTGGTGCGGAAGCATGCGGTCTGGGCGATTGAAAAACTGACGTATACTCGCGGGCGCCAATGACCGAAAAGGCCACGCTCCTCATCGTCGATCAAGACAAGGTCCTCGTCGATCTGCTTGTTCGAGTCTGGTCGTCGCAACACGTTTCCGTGCTGGGTTGCACCTCTGCGGATGAGGCGAGCCGCCTGGTCGATGTTCGAGTGCCGGACCTTCTTGTTTTGGATCCTTCAATAACGAACGGGTTTTCACTCATCGCTGCCGTCGGCGTCGCATCAGCGCAGCGGACCAGGGTGATCGGGTTCACGACGAGCGCGGAAGTGCGCGCGCGCGCCTTGGCGGCGGGTGTGGAGACCATCGTCGATCGCAATCGCGGTTTGGACGCGATCGCGGCTGCGGTTCAGAAAACGCTGAAGATGCGATTGAAGTCTCTCGCGCCGATGACCGGCGGAATTCTTGTTGTGGATGATAGCGATGAGATTCGCGGCCTGCTTTCGGAACTGCTTTCCAATCGTGGCTATACCGTGGCCGGAACAAACAGCGGACATGAAGCAGTCCGGAGAGTGCAAAGCGATCCGAATATTCATGTCGTGTTGCTCGACATCATGATGCCCGACATGAGCGGCCTGGAAGTGCTGGAGGAAATCATGCGGCTGGAAAAACATCCCGCCGTCATCATGATTACCGCGGTCGTCGATCGTGAGGTCGCGCGGAAAGCGCTGAAGGCCGGTGCGTCGGATTACATTCTGAAGCCGTTTGATTTCGCGGTCATCGACGCGAGCATCGTCGCCTGTACGTCGGAGCGCTCCCAGCCCTGGTGGCGGAAACGGAGTTCGAGGTCAGGCGCGTAAAGCTGATAAAACAAGCGCCTGACCCCTAATTTCCGATAGTTCGCGCGCAGTTCTTGGAGTAACGCTTCGACGCGTACAGAGCCTGATCCGCTTCGGCGACGAGGGTCTCGTAATGATTTCCCTTCCGATATTCGGATACGCCGATGCTCACAGTTACCGCTCCGGTGTACCCCAGCGTATTCAGGATGTCGCTATGTTCCACCTTCTGGAGGATTTTCTCTGCAGCGTGCAGCGCTCCTTCAACCGTGGTGGCCGGAAGAATGATGCCGAATTCGTCGCCGCCACAGCGGAAGACAAAATCGGTGTTGCGAACAGCCTTTTGCAACGCCTTTCCAATAAGAGTCAAGACCTTGTTTCCTACCACGTGCCCATAGGTGTCGTTGACCAGCTTGAAGCTGTCGACATCGATCATCAGCAGTGACAATGGTGTGGAGTAGCGATCCGCACGAGCCGCCTCGCGACTGAGGACTTCATTGAAGAATCTGGTGTTGTATAAGCCCGTTAAGGAATCCGTTATGGCGGTTCGCTGCAATTCCCCGAACAGGCTGGCATTTTCCAGCGCAATCGCCGCGAAGTCCGCCAATTCAGCGGCAAGCTTCAGGTCATCTTCATCGAAGACGCGGGGTGACTGAGCGAGGCTGGCAAACACGCCTAACACGTAATCCTTGGATTGAATCGGGGCGAGAATCAGGGATGAAAACGAGTATTTGTCGATGATCGCGCGGATCTCCATCGACAAATCCAGTTGCTGAACGTGCTCGATAATCTTGGATTTTTTGTCAACGATCACATCCTTCAGCATATCGGCCGATAAGCCATTTGGCGCCAGGTTGATGGCCGTCATCAGGATCTTGACCAGGGCTTCGGGGTTCTTGGAATGGGCGGCGTCCAGCCGAAGCTGGTTTGAATCGTTCACCAGAAGGATGAATGCGGTCTCACCGAGAACCTCGGTCGATTTGACGGCGACTTTCTCCACGACCTGTTCCGGTTGGTGAGAAGACGAGAAGAGCCGGATCAGTTCGCCCAGAAATCGAGCCTGGTGAACTTGATCCTCCAGCTTGTTCAGCAGACGGCGATATAAGACACCGGTATTCTTCTCCTCGGACGTGATGATGACCGTGTCCGATTCCTGAATACTAGGAAGTGATTCCCCCGATGATGTCACGATCGCATCTGCGATCCGTCCCTGGAGTATCTCTTTCAGCTCTTTACAGCGCTGAGGGTCAGTCCCCAGGATGAAGATAGTTTGCGCCATTCGCATCCTTGCAACGTTACCTAAACGTCGGCGTGAATATACGAGAACATGGGGACCCAAAAAAAGCAAAAAACTCGGCAGGTAAATTTGCCCATTCCCAATTATGAAATTTCGTCAAGTCAAAGTAAATGAAGACCTTAGAATTATCGTCGAGAATCGACCAGGAGAAGATCGTCAGCCCGTTCATCCTTCCTGGATTTCAAGGCTGCGATGTCATTGCAGAGCCCTAAAGCGCGCATAGAGCTATGGAGCGGTTGCAGCGAAGCGTCGCGGCAACTGACGGGAATTGTGGGAGCTACCGGGGAAAATTTCCAAGTCTTCACGCGGCTTTCTGCTCCAACTCTTCTCCCGGCTCCCAGATAGTTAATGAACTGCAGCGGCTGCAGCGTGGAAAGCTGGCATCCTTCTGCAACTCCACTTCAGCATTGCAGCATTCCGAAACGTAAAGTCCGGGAATTTGGACATCCTGACCTGTCTTCATGACGTTCTCCTTTGAGTTCTGTTTGATATGCACGCAGTTTTTATTTGCAAGCACGAATCCAAACTCCGATAGAATTCCCGCGGAGGTCGGGATGACTATGTTTAGAAGCTTGCTTTCAGTTGCGTTGATCCTCGTCACCACGGTTTCTCTAGCCGCTCAGGGCGCTGCGGGAGCTCGAGGCCAGCGTCGAGGTGCTGGCCCCGATAACACTCCCCGTCCGATAGCTGCCTTCGACAGCGTTTGGATCGAGGAATTGACGTGGATGGAGGTTCGGGACGCTCTCAAAGGCGGGAAAACCACCGCGATTATTCCGGCCGGCAGCACCGAACAGAACGGACCCTATGTTCCAACCGCCAAACATATCTACGTGCTACGCGCCACCGTCGAAGCGATTGCCCGCAAGCTGGGTAACGCCCTGGTCGCCCCGATCGTGCCCTTTGAGCCGGGCGGATTCTCCGAGTCCCCCGGAACTATTCAGTTACGCCCGGAGACGTTCGAGGCGTTCGTCGAGGACGAAGCCAATAGCCTGAAAGCCAACGGGTTCAAAAACGTCATCCTTATCGGCGACAGCGGCGGCGATCAACGCGGCCTCGAGAATGTCGCCAAGAAACTGACCACAGCGTGGGCCGGCAGCGGCACCTCGATCTATTTCGTTCGGGAGTATTACACCAGTTGGCAGGCCGCCGACGGCGCATGGGACTCCCTGGGCGTTCCCATCCCATTGGATAAAGACGGCAAGAAAGTCAGCGACGGCATTCACGACGATTACAGCGTCAATGCCATCATCGCGACTATCGATCCTCAGAAGATCCGTCACAAGGAACGAGTGGCAGCGAAGAAGGACACGATCAACGGTCAACCGGTAAGTCCGCTGGCAAAAACCATCGAGAACGGAAAGAAGCTGGTGGAGATTCGGGCCAACATTACGGTTGAGGCGATTAAGAAGCTGCTCTCCTCGTCGAATTAGAGTTTTTAGCCGGCTGAGAATTGAGAATTCTCAATTCTCAGCCGGGGGTTTGACACTCCCCGCTGACCTGTATAGCATCCCCCCGCATGAGAACCCTTATCCGGAACGGCCACATTGTGACCGCTGTGGACTCCTATTCCGCCGACCTCCTCATCGACGGCTCAGTCATCGCGATGATCGGCAAAGACCTCTCCACCGTGGTCGGTTCGGTCGATCGGACGATCGATGCTTCGGGAAAACTCGTTATCCCCGGAGGAATCGATCCGCATACCCATATGGATCTTCCGTTCGGCGGCACTTCTTCGTCCGACGATTTCGAAACCGGAACTCGCGCAGCGGCATTTGGCGGCACGACCACCATTATCGATTTTGCGGTCCAGTATCAGGGCCAGTCGCTGAACCAGGCTCTGGATGTGTGGTTTGCCAAGGCTGAAGGCAAAGCGACCACGGACTACGGTTTTCATCTCATCGTTACGGACCTGCCCGATAGCCGATTGCCTGAACTGAAAGCGATGATCGACCAGGGTGTCTCGAGCTTCAAGCTGTTCATGGCATATCCCGGCGTCTTCCTGGTCGATGATGGAACCATCTTCAAAGCGATGACGGCCGCAGGCGCGAACGGCGGGCTGGTTTGTATGCACGCGGAAAACGGTGTAGTGATCGACGTCATGGTGAAGCGTGCCATCGCTGAAGGAAGGACGGCGCCCAAGTATCACGCCCTCACGCGTCCGACTCGCGCCGAAGCGGAAGGCGTTCACCGCGCCATCGCGATCGCCGAGATGGCGAATGCGCCCGTGTACATCGTCCACCTCAGTTGCTACGACGCGCTCAAGGAAGTTCAAAACGCGCGCGACCTGGGATTGCCGGCATACGCCGAGACGTGTCCTCAATACCTTTTCCTCGACAACAGCTCTTACGAGCGCGAAGGATTCGAGGGAGCGAAGTACGTCATGACGCCGCCATTACGCGACAAATCCAATCAGGAGATGCTGTGGAAGGGTCTGCGCATGAACGACCTTCAAGTCATTTCCACCGATCACTGCCCGTTCTGTTTCAAGGAACAAAAAGAACTCGGCCGCGATGACTTCACGAAAATTCCGAATGGCGGTCCCGGCGTGGAACATCGGATGAGTCTGGTGTACGACGGCGGAGTGGTCCAGCGCCGAATCAATTTGAATCGTTTTGTTGAACTGACGTCGACGGCCGCCGCGAAGATCTTCGGCCTGTTCCCGCGGAAGGGAACAATCGCCGTGGGCACGGACGCGGACATCGTGATCTTCGATCCGAACCGCGAACAAACGATAAGCGCGGCGACCCATCACATGCGCGTGGATTACAGCGCTTATGAGGGACGCACAGTCAAAGGCGTCAGCGAGATCGTGCTCTCGCGCGGCAACGTGATCGTCGAGAACGGCAAGTTCATGGGCAAAACAGGCGCCGGCCGTTTTCTGAAGCGGGGCACTTGTCTGGCCTGATGAAGTGATGACGACGCGAATTGAAACCCGCGATTTTGAAGAACTGCAGACCGACGTATCGTCGAGCCCCTTGTGGAATCCCGATCTTGCACCCACCACGATTCGCGAACGCACCTGGTCCACCTGGAACATAGCCGCGCTCTGGATCGGAATGAGCGTCGTGATCACGACCTATACGCTTGCCGGCGGCTTTATCGAGGCCGGAATGAACTGGTGGCAGGCGATGATCACGATTCTGCTCGGCAATACCATCGTTCTGATCCCGATGATGCTCAACGCGCACGCGGGCACGAAATACGGCGTGTCCTTTCCCGTGCTCTGCCGATCGTCGTTCGGCACGAAAGGAGCGAACGTACCTGCGATTCTTCGGGCCATCGTCGCCTGCGGTTGGTTTGGCATTCAGACCTGGATCGGTGGAACCGCTCTCGATGCGCTTTTTGCAGCTCTGTGGTCCGGGTGGAACAACCTTTTGGGCGGCGCGGGCGTATTCGGAGTGAGCTTCCATACCTGGATTGGCTTTTTCATCTTCTGGGGAATTCAGGTTTTCATCATCGTGTACGGTGTTGAAGGCATCAAACACCTCGAGACGTGGTCAGCGCCGCTCCTGTTGGGCGGTGGCGCTATTCTTCTGGCCTGGGCTTCGATCAAAGCCGGTGGGTTGGGCCGGGTTCTTGCCGAATCCACCGGCCTGCAAAAGCAGCAGAACAGCTTCTGGTCGATTTTTCCGGGCGCCTTGACGGCATCGGTTGGATACTGGGCGACATTGAGCCTCAACATTCCGGACTTCACCCGCTATGCCCGATCGCAACGATCGCAGATGCTTGGCCAGGCCATGGGCCTGCCGTTGACGATGACGGCTTTTGCATTCATCGGAGTTGCCACGACGAGCGCGACCGTCATTATTTACGGTCGCGCGATTCCGAATCCGGTCGAACTCATGGGACTCTTCGACAACGTCCTCGTCATCCTGTTTGCCATGGCCGTCATTTTTGCCGCGCAGCTGACGACGAACATGGCCGCGAACGTCGTATCGCCATCCAACGATTTTTCGAATTTGAATCCCAGATTGATTTCGTATGTGACCGGCGGTCTCATCACGGCTTTTATCGGCGTTCTGATGATGCCGTGGAAAATCATGGAGTCGATGGGGGCATACATCTTCACCTGGCTCATCGGATACTCCGGATTGATGGGCGCCATCGCCGGAGTCATGATTTGCGACTATTGGGTCGTGCGACGACAGAAGCTCGATCTTGCCGCGTTGTTCGACCCTCGCGGGAAGTATTCGTACGGTAATGGGACGAATTGGCGAGCCATCGCAGCCCTCGTCCTTGCAATCCTGCCGGTCACGCCTGGTTTCCTGCGGGCGGCGTCGACTCCGGGCGGGCAGGTCGTGAGTCCGAATATGTTGGATACCCTGTACACGTACGCGTGGTTTGTCACATTCGGTTTGGGATTCATCATTTATTTCTTCGCCATGTCCCGGAAGAGAGGAGAACGTTAAATGCCTCGCATCGTTCGCTGTGGTTTGATTCAGGCGTCGTGTACCACGCCCGCGGAGGAGTCGCTCGAAAAAATTCGCAAGGAAGCGGTCGATAAACATCTCAAGCTTATTGAGGAAGCCGCGCGGAAGGGCGTCCAGATTCTCTGCATGCAGGAAATCTTCACGGGCCCATACTTCTGTGCGGAACAATCGACGCGCTGGTATGGAATGGTCGAAAGAATTCCCGACGGTCCAACCGTTCGACTCATGCAGGAGACGGCGAAGAAGTACGGCATGGTCATCGTCGTTCCGATCTACGAGGAAGAGCTTAAGGGCGTTTATTACAACACCGCCGCTGTCATCGACGCCGATGGCTCATATCTCGGAAAGTACCGAAAGCACCACATTCCTCACTGCGCGCCAGGCTTCTGGGAAAAGTTCTACTTCAAGCCCGGCAACCTCGGCTATCCGGTCTTCAAGACGAAGTTCGCGGATATCGGCGTGTACATTTGTTATGACCGCCATTTTCCCGAAGGCGCTCGTGCCCTGGGTTTGAACGGAGCGGAGATCGTGTTCAATCCTTCGGCAACGGTCGCGGGTCTCAGCGAGTATCTGTGGAAGCTCGAACAGCCCGCGCATGCCGTAGCCAACGGATATTTCGTCGGTGCGATCAATCGAGTAGGGCGCGAACAGCCATGGAACATCGGGGAGTTCTACGGGCAAAGCTACTTCTGCACGCCGCGCGGCAAGTTCATTGCGGAAGGTTCACGAGATAAGGAAGAGGTCATCGTCGGCGATCTCAACCTCGACGAGATTCAGGAAGTGCGTAACGTCTGGCAGTTCTTCCGGGACCGCCGGCCCGAAAGCTACGGCGACCTGGTTAAGGAATGATGGGACAATTGCGCATTTCGCAATTCTTAGGAGACGGTTATGGAATTTGCATTCACGCTAAAGCCCGACATGACGCCCATTCACATTATCGAGCTTACCAGGCAGGCTGAGCGCGAGGGTTTTACATATGGGTGGGTCTTCGATTCCCACGTTTTGTGGCAGGAGCCTTATCCGCTATTGACGCTCATGGCCGCAAACACAATCAACATGCGGTTAGGAACCTGCGTGACGAATCCCGTGGTGCGTGATGCCAGCGTGACGGCAAGTCTCCTTGCGACATTGAATCGCATTTCCGGCGGACGGATGGATCTGGGTATCGGCCGAGGCGACAGTTCACGACGAGTGATGGGAAAGAAGCCGACGACGCTGGAAAACCTCGAAGAGAGCGTGCGCGTGGTGCGGGACCTGACGTCCGGAAAGCAGATCACGTACGAAGGTCACGCCATCCAGATGCCGTGGGCGGACGCCGGCGTCCCGCCCGTCTGGGTTGCCGGTTACGGCCCCAAAGCTCTCCGCTGTGCCGGTCGAATCGGTGACGGCGTGATCCTTCAGTTCTCCGATCCTCATCTCGTCAAATGGTGTCTCGGCTTCGTTCAGGAGGGCGCGAAAGAAGCCGGCCGCGACTTTTCGAAGATCCGGGTGATGAGTGCGACCGCGGTCTGGGTTTCCGAAGACGTACTAACCGCTCGCGAGCGGGTGCGGTGGTTTCCGGCCCTGGTGTCGAATCACGTGGTCGATCTGGTTTCACGCTACAAGCCGGAGGAACTTCCGCCGGAATTGACCGCATACGTACGCGGTCGGCAGGGTTATAACTACCTTCACCATGCGGAAGTCGGCAGCAGCAATGCGCAGTTCGTCTCGGACGAAGTCGTCGACCGATTCTGCATCGTCGGTCCGGTCGACGAACACCTCAGACGCCTCCGGGAACTACGCTCGCTCGGCGTCACTCAGTTCAACATCTACTTAATGTGCGGTGAAGAAGAGAAGACCCTCGAGATCTACGGCCGTGACATTATCCCGAAACTGTAGGAAACCACCCCGCTCGCCTCGTATGCGGTGCTGGAGACCCGGTCGCTACCGCTCCCGGTTCTGACAGGGTCGCCATAATGTCAGAACCGGGAGCGGTAGCGACCGGGTCTCCAGCACCGCATACGAGCCGAGCGGGGTGGTTTTGCTACACGTTGCGAGCCGCCCCCGATTTGCTCATAATGCGCGCATGCAGAAACTTTGCGTGTTTGCCCTCAGCGGTATGGTGTTGCTTATGGGATGTCGGTCCAATGAAATTCCTGATCCTTTAAAACCGGAGCCGGGAATCGCACTCACATTGGCCAGGGATCGGGCCCAGGCCATTCACAACCTTCGCTACGATCTCTCTTTCACGATTCCGGATGAAGCATCGCAGCCCATCATCGGGCGCGAAATCGTTCGATTCGTCCTCCGCGATCCATCGCGACCGATTGTCCTCGACTTCCAGCCCGGCCGGGATTCGATTCGATCGGTTTCCACTCGCGGACGGCCCGTGGCGTATGACTTCGTCAACGGCCACATCGTCATTCCAAAAGAAGACTTCGTTCCCGGCGAGAACAGCGTCGAAATCGTCTTTCGCGCGGGCGACGCTTCGCTCAATCGAAATGCCGAGTTCATGTACGCGCTGTTTGTTCCAGCTCGAGCGCATCTGGCGTTTCCTTGCTTCGACCAGCCCGATCTCAAGGCACGCTACACGCTGGAACTAACGATACCGGCCCAATGGCAGGCCATTTCGAACGGAGCCGAGATCGCACGGACTTCACAGAACCTGCAAACTCGAACGATCGGCTTCACGGAGACCCAGCCCATTCCAACGTATCTATTTACCTTCGCCGCAGGCAAATTCCAGTCGGAAACTGCCGAACGCGACGGCAGGACGTTCCACATGCTCCACCGCGAAACCGACGCGAAGAAGGTGGAACGGAATCGAGAAGCTATCTTCGATCTGCATTCCAAGGCACTGGCGTGGCTGGAGAATTACACCGGAATTCCGTATCCGTTCGGCAAATTCGGTTTTGCCCTCATTCCGTCGTTTCAATTCGGTGGTATGGAACACCCGGGCTCGATCTTCTACAACGCCTCATCGATGATGCTCGATGAGTCGGCCACCGAGAATCAAATGCTCGGGCGAGCCAGTTTGATCGCGCACGAAACCGCACATATGTGGTTCGGCGATCTGGTCACCATGCGCTGGTTCAATGATGTCTGGATGAAGGAAGTCTTCGCCAACTTCATGGCGGCAAAGATCGTGAATCCGTCTTTCCCGAACGTCAATCACGAGCTGCGTTTTCTGGTCTCGCATTATCCATCAGCGTATGCCGTCGATCGGACGGCCGGCACCCACGCCATCCGCCAGGAACTCGAGAATCTAAACGCAGCAGGACAGATGTACGGCGCCATCATCTATCAGAAGGCGCCAATCGTCATGCGCCAACTCGAACGCATTCTGGGGCAAGAGAAGTTCAGAGAAGGTTTGCAGGTCTATTTGAAGGAGTTCCAGTTCGGCAATGCGACCTGGCTCGACCTGGTCAAGGTCCTCGACGAGCGCACGGATGTAGATGTTGCCGCGTGGAGCCGCGCCTGGGTTGAGGAATCCGGCCGCCCGCTGATTCGGACCGAGCTCGAGCTGAATCCACAAGGCGCCGTCCAACGCCTCGCTTTCGTTCAGTCCGATCCGCAGCAGGGAAGATCGCTGCATTGGACGGAACAGATGGAAGTCGTCGTGGGCGCTGCGTCGAACCTTCGTTCCATTCCTGTCGAACTTCGCGGCGAACGGACCGAAGTCAAGGATGCGAGCACGCTACCTCGTCCTGACTTCGTGTTGCCGACCGGCGGCGGTCTGGCTTACGGCGGATTTACCCTGGACGATGGCAGCCGCGCGTACTTGCTGAAGAGTTTACCCGAGCTCAAGGATCCGGTTGCACGAGGCGCGGCGTGGGTCACGCTGTGGGAGGAGTTGCTGGATCGGAGAGTCCGTCCGTCGGATTACTTTGATCTTTCGTTGCGCGCATTGCCTCTGGAGAATACAGAGCAAAACGTCCAACTTATCCTTGGACGCGTCGGCAGCGTGTTCTGGGGATACTTGCCCGAATCTGCCCGCCAGTCGGTCGCATCGAAGCTCGAACAAACGTTGCGCTCGGGAATCGATCGCGCGGCTTCTTCGAGCTTGAAGTCGGCGTACTTTTCGGCGTTCCGCAACGTCGTCAGCACGAAGGAAGGCATTGCGTTTCTCGAACGCGTCTGGAGCCGTCAGGAGAAGATACCGGGGCTCATTCTTGCCGAACCGGACGAAGCGTCCATGGCACTAGAACTAGCCGTCCGCGGGGTTCCCAACGCCCCGGCGATTATGGAGGAGCAGTTCGGCCGCTTTCAAAACCCCGACCGCAAAGCGCGCTTCGAGTTCGTCACGCCGGCGCTTTCGGCCAATGCGGCGACACGCGATACTTGGTTTGCAAACCTTAAGGACGTTGCTAATCGTCGCCGCGAGCCCTGGGTGCTGGAAGGTCTCCGCTATCTGCATCATCCGTTGCGGGTCGCTGAATCGGAAAAGCACATTCGTCCGGCTCTGGATCTCCTGCTGGAAATCCAACGCACCGGCGACATCTTTTTCCCGAAGAACTGGATGGATTCCACGCTTGGAGGATACAACTCACGAAGCGCCGCAGAGATCGTGCGCAAGTTCCTTTCAGAAAAGCCAGACTATCCAATGCGTCTTCGAAGGATCATTCTTCAGTCGGCGGATGAACTTTTCCGCGCCGCGGACATCGTGACCGCATCGAGCAGCTAAAACATGGGGAATAACCACAAAAAGCACAAAAAACAGATTCGGGGTCAGACACGTAAAACTGATAAAGCAAGTGCCAGACCCCGAATCAGTTTTTGTGCTTCTTGTGGTTTCTTCCTTCTGCTCATTCTCTTTGCGGTCACTGGCTGCGGTGTGAAGCAAGCACGGATTGCGGCGGTCCTCGAGCCCGCGGAGGAAGCGGACATCGACGATCCAAGCCGTCGCGCCGGGTGGTTCATGTTTCAGCGCGAGTACCCGTTTGAAACGGTCCCGGACGATGCTCGACGTGAAGCCTGGGAGAATGTGAATCAGCGCGGGCTTTTGCAACTCGGCCCTCCGGTCGAAGCCTGGACCAGCATTGGGCCGACACCTTCCATTCCGTTTTACGCGACCCGCGGAATCACGAGCGGTCGCATCAATACGATCGCGATTTCACCGCGCAATACTCAGATCATTCTGGTCGGCGGCTCGACGGGAGGGATTTGGCGTTCAAGTGACGGTGGCGCCAATTTTATCGCGGTAAGCGATGACCATGTCGACATGTCGGTCGGGTCGATTGCTTTTGCAAAGTCGGATCCCAACATTGTCTATGCGGCAATGGGCGATGCCCACACCGGCCGGTACTTCGGTACCGGAATTCTGAAGTCCACCGACGCCGGTGTGACGTGGACTCGGGTCAGTGGCTCGACCTTTCCATCCCCGGGCACGATTCACAAAATCGACGTCGATCCGACGAATCCGAATCGCGTTTATGTTGCCGCCTTGAGTTATTTGAGCGGCAACGTCAGGATTGCGTCTGGTTTTTATGTCTCCAGTGACGGGGGAGTCACCTGGAATCGCCGACTGCAGGGCATTTCACGCGATCTGCTCATTGACCCGTTGAATCCCAACACCCTCTACGTTGCCATGTCCAGGCTCGATCCTTCAGGATCGGGTCCGGCCGGTATCTATCGTTCGACCGACGCTGGAGTCACCTTCACGAGGATCTATACGACTCCGTATGACGCCGGAACGTCCGACATTCGCGTCGCCACGTCGCCCGCAAATACGCAAACGATATACGTCTATACGGGCGGGTTTATCGGAACGACTCGTGACTATCGCGTGGTGGTCAGCACCGATGGGGGCGTGACATGGAATAGCCTCGGCGCCAGCTTCGATACCGGTCAGTTCGGCTATAACACCTATCTTGCGGTGGATCCGACCGACGCCAACACCGTCTACGTGGGCTCGCGTGACATTTTCAAGAGTACGGACGGTGGCGCCTCGTGGCGAAACCTGAACAACAATCACACGCTGACCAATGGTGTGTGGGCGCTCACCTATTCTCGATCGAACCTGCATGTCGACCAGCAGTGCCTCACTTTTTCGCCGAATGATCCCAACACCATTTTCGTCGGCAACGACGGCGGCATCTGGAAAACCATGGATGCCGGCAACACGTTTACGC
>Ga0137427_10000131_pt1 | contig 40275 bp, 35 predicted proteins | sample EasRivERMZT700_2_FD_102309 | JGI IMG/M metagenome (GOLD analysis project Ga0137427, IMG submission 102309) | Soil microbial communities from meander-bound floodplain in the East River, Colorado, USA - East River MetaG ERMZT700_2 | ecosystem: Environmental > Terrestrial > Soil > Floodplain ...
ACTTCCAGCGCTTCGAGTACTTCGAACCGCATGTCGGCGATATTCGCCGATGGTTTGCGATAGCGCCTCAGCTCGAGCGTCTTGTCGCCCCGAGCGATGTCGTGCTGCACGTCAGGCGCGGGTTCAACGTGGCCGCGCGGCGCGAAATCCTGCCGCTCTCCTATTACGATCGCGCGCTCGGCGGGCTGGGCGCGGTCGGCAGAGTCCATCTCTGCGGCACAGGCATTGACGATGACACCCTGTCGCACTTCCAACGCTACGCTCCGGTTCACTTCAAAGGCAGCCCCATCGAGCGATTCGCGTTCATTCAGCGGTTTGATCGGATCATTCTCTCCAATAGCACGTCCGCCTGGTGGGCCGCCTTTCTGTCGGATGCCAGCCACATCTGTGCGCCCCGCAGCGTGGACTCGTCGGGATATGCGTTCATGGGCTTCAGAGACGTCGATCTGGACACGCGCGAATCACGCTACGTCTATGTGGATGTTCCTGCCTTTGCTTCCGTCGAACGGACGGTCTCCAGCAACATGCAAGGCGCTCGGATGTTCGTGGCACAGCCTGACCTGTTCGTGGAACGCCCCGGACATCCTGTGGTCCGCATCGGCTGCCAGGACGGCGATATGGCCCTTATCACGCTGTTCGCCAAGGAAGGCAAACTCAATCTGGACGATCTCGAGCGTCGGTTTTCTGTGTCGACAGTGAGGTCGTCATTGCCCAGCCTGATTCAATCAGGACTCGTCACCGTTCATTCACGCTACCTGGAACCTTGATCGATCCTGTCTGTCAGTCCCGACTCTTGCGCCCGGCGGAACACGGTCTTGCTGGTCATGGGAGCCTGACCCTGGACCTTCCTTGTCGATTCGATCACGAGTCGCTTCTCTGCATCGATCGACCAGCGCCGTTGAGAGACGGACTCAGGTTGCCCGGGCCGCTTTAGCGTCGTTGTGACCATCAGCGTCCCGTTGGCTTCCCAGGCCGCAGTTGAGGTCGCTTCTCCGCCCATCGTACGGGCCTGTGTTGATGGGGTCCCGTCGAAGCGTACAGCGAAGCGTTCCCCCTCGCGGCCATTCCTCGAGTACGAGATGGACGAAAGGCCACGCGCGTCCTGGGTGACGACCAGGGTCTCTTCGATCACCTGCTTCCCATTGACGGTTCGTGCATCAATCCACTTGCCAGAGAAATCAGAGCGTGTCTGCGCCATCGGGGCAGCAACGAGCAGCACCAAAGATAGAATCGTCGGAGCGGAGACTCGAACCATCATGCACCTCTCAGAACGGACGCTGGGTTGATCGATCCCGCTCGCCGCGCCGGAAGAGCAGCGGAGAGCGCGACCAGGAGGAGAATCGCCGAGCCCGACACCAGGAGCGCGCCAGGACTCACCGCACCCACTTCGTACAGGACACTCGAGATGATGCGGCCGCCGGCGACGCCGATGCCGAGACCAGCGACCACAGCCATTGCGGCCGCGCCGAGTGATTGTCGAATGATCTGCCGGCGAATGTCGCCAGGTGTCGCGCCGATCGCCAGCGCGACGGCGATGTCATGCGACTGCTGGCGGGTAACATAGCTGAGCGCTCCAAACACGCCCAACAGCGCCAGCGGCAGAGCGATGAGAGCCACGGCGGTCAAGAGATAGGCGCGCGACCGGAACTCGGTGGTCGACAACTCGATCGCGGTGTTGATCGCCATCGGGCGGGGCGATCGCGGACCCCATATATTGGAGAGGACGCGTACAACGCCCGCCGCGTCAGGTTCGACGCCCGGCGCCAGCCGGAAAAGGACGACATTCGTCACCGCCGGTGGCGGCAGGTAGCCAAAGATCATCGGACGGGCCGGACGGTCCAGCCGCTCCAGGACGATGTCAGGCATGACGCCGACAACGCGATACCGGCGCGACACGCCCAGCACCACAGTCTGACCAACCACCGGCCCGAACTGCTCCAGGTGGCGAGCCAGGGCGCGATTGACCAGTCCAATCTGCACCGCCGGCGGCATCGTCAGTTGCTCCACTTCGGCAGCGGACGGTTCGGCACCGTCAGTGAGACGCACCCCGAGCGCGACAGGATAGCCGGGCATGATCGACTGGTACGCGCCGTCAACCGCGTGTTTAGCCGGATCCGACTCCGCGTAGAAGGTCTCATCGTCAAGGGCGGACGGCTCAAGGGGCCATGTACTGCTGCCCGCCGCGGCGACGACTGTGCCGAGCGATCTGAGTTGATGGAGTGTCTCTCGTACTATCTCCCGCTGGCGGCCCAGTCGGGCACGGGCATCTTGTCCGCCGCTGACCGTGCTCTCTGCACGCGGCATCCTGACGGCGAAGAGGCCCTCGTTCGCGAAGCCGAACTCAGCGGTAGATGCGCGGCTGAAACTGATCGACATCAGGCAGCTCAAATAGACGATCGCAGTCACGGCAGTCAGTTGGACGACGAGCAGTCCGTACCGAATCCGTGTGCTCTTGAGCCTGACGTCGCGGACAATGTCCCCTCGAAGCAGGACCAGCGGAGTGCCGCGCCGAACGAGATTCATCGGCAGCACGACCAGCAGCACCAATCCAATACCCACCAGCGCCAGCGCCATCGCTACCGCACGAATGTCCGTTGCGACGTCCTGCCCTAGCGTGATTGCGGGTGGCAGGACCGCGACGAGTGCAGACACAAGCAAGGGCGTAAGACTCATCGCCAACCAGAACGTGGGGACAATCAACATGGCCGCTTCGATCGCGAAGCCTCGCATCATGTGCCACCGGCTGGCGCCGAGCGCGAGGCGCGTGCCGATCTCGCGGGCTCTCCCGGTCGCTCGTCCGAACAGAAGCGACGCGACATGGACCCAGGCGATCAGCAACAGGAGTGCCGTCCCGCCGAGCAAGATACCGACGGATACAGCTCCTCCGGATCTGAGGTGCTCTCGCAAGGGGGTCACGACGAGTCCCGGAAACAGCGCCCTCACCTGTTCAATCGATGTCCCCGAGGCCAGCCTCGCATACGGCTGCACGTCAACGGTTCCTCGCGAGCGATAGCGAGGAATCCAGAAGTTGGCGCCTTGCGGAAAGGAGAAATCCGGCGGCATCACGCCAATGACATGCCATCGGTCGGCGGAAGACGTTCCGGGAAGGTCGACGGTGGTACCCACGACACTGGGATCTGCGCCGAAGCGCGTCCTCCACAATTCATGGCCGAGCAGAACGCTGAAGCGAGGCCCGTCGAGGTCCTCCTCATTGAACGGACGCCCGAGGCTCGGCCTCACACCAAGAAGCTCAAAGAACGAGGGGGTAATTTCGTGTGGCCGCAGCCGCCACTCGCTCGCCGCCGCACTCGCTCGATCGAACAGCTGAGCCGGGCTGGCCGTCACCCGCTCGATGAGCAACGGGCTCGACGCGAGGCGTTCGAGCAACGCCCGCCTGTCGCCGCGGCGGTCGGGAAGGGCCAGGTGAGGGGCGATCTGAAGATGAACGATGGACGTGGCGTCCCGATATCGCAGCGGGCGGTAGAGCAGACCATCGAACACTGAGAACAACGCCGTATTCGCCGCGAGCGCAAGGCCGAGGCTCAGGATCACCGCGAGGGACACCAGACGATCTCGCCAAAGCGACCGCAGCGCGTACTTCACCTCGAGGAGAGCGCTAGACCCGCCCAGCCGCCATCTTTCGGACCCCTCCGCGCTCGGATACATGGTTTTTCGAGACATCTGGCCACCTCGCCATCAGCTGGTACCACAGCCCTTGCGGGGGTAACCAAGTGTGGACGATCACCCTGTCGGCTATGTCCGCCATGCGTGAAGGCCCCCTTGAGCACCGGGCTGACGCGGCCGGCCTTCGGGCAATGTCCCGGTCTCTTCACAGCAATCGGTCCCTAGTTCTTCCGTGGTTCTATTGTCAGTTGCCAGTATAGTGCTGAACCTCGGATGCACCGAGCCAGCGCGCCGTCCGGCGACCGATATCACAGGGGCATGGCGCGTTTCTCAGATCGTCACTCCGCAAGCCAGCGCCCGGAATGCGCAGCCGGGCATCTACTTGTTCGACAGACACATGACAGCATCGGCCGTTTCACGGGCGACGAGCCGCCGGCCGGTCCCGCTGCATGGCCAGAGCAAATGCGCGGGAGCTGCGAGCGATCTTCGAGCCATTGAAGCACAGGCCGGGACCTACGAGCTTGCTTCGGCCGTTACGACTAATCCCCGGGTGATCACCCGCGACACGTCGTTCACGTATGCCGCCGTTCTCCAAGGGCACATGGTCTCCATCACGGCCGTGGCGACTGGGGCCGAGACCTACCGCGTGGAATAGATGGCACCCGAGCGTCGCGCGTGGCCACGCTGGACTCTTCAATGGCCATCTGAGCCTCGCTCTTCGCCGCTTGCTCGGTCTGCCTCAAACGCCGCACCACGCGGCGCAGCAGCGCGCTGACCGGTTCATCGCGCTCCTGCGCACGCAATTGCAGGAACTTGTAGTCCTCCTTCGGCAGCCAGAAATGACACTGAATCAGCCGAGCGTTCGGCATGACTGACGCTCCTGAGCGGAACTATGAACGCATAGCAGGCTCCGTCTGCTTCCGCGGATTTCAAACAGCCGAGCCAATGCAGCTAATCCGCGCTCAGGGAAAACCAGTGGACGACCTGGCGCCACAGATTCGCTGCGTCCGCCGGCTGTTCAACAAATTCTTGCCAGCGTTGTCCACACGGCTCGGCTGCGCCGACTCCACGCGCGCGACATCCCGGTCGGTTGGGCCTCAGCCGCCCGTCTCGGCGGCGCTCGCCGCATCGCCCACTCCGTGACCTGCTGACCAGTTACGCCAGACCCAGCGCCTCCAGTCGTAGCAGAACACGCGTGGGTCGTGGTCACCCTAAACTGACGGGTGAGACACTACCACCCGTGGGAAACGCGGGAGGTTACAGAATTCTCGGAAGAATGGTACAGAATTCTCATCGTGCGGAGCCTGGGCCCCGTCCCGATGAGCGGGCCGCCGATGCAACGATCGACCGGAATTGGCGAGGACCGACGCCGATGAGGCTGCGGAAGCTGTCGTACAAGTGATGCCTCGAACTCCAGCCCCACTCCGTTGTGGCGGACCGGCCGATTGTGCGGCACCCGGCCACGATCCCCCGCACGGAATCTCTGAGGTGCGCCCCCATGCTCCAGGCGTCCCATGCCAGGTCGGTTTGCTCGTTGAGCAGCTCGCCAAGCCAGCCGGGAGCGATGCCGAAGTCGTGGGCGACCAGGCCCTCGCGGATGGGGTGAGCATCGCGAGCGGCTGACTCGAAACGGTCGATGGCCTTGAGCACCTTGTCGTGCAAATCCGTTCGGTCGAGCGGCGGTACCGCGACCAATTTTCGCGCTTCAGCCAGAATCAAGGGATCTACCCTGTTCGTTGTCTTTGCAATCAGTTTGAAAGCCCCAGCACCCGCACGAAATTCCGGAATCGTGACATCGGCATCAGCTAGCGAATGTCCGAGCTGACAAAGCAGACCCCGACGGCCGGCCGGATCGAGCTGCGCTTCGTCCGACACGAGCGGACCGCTCACCCGATCAATCAACATGACGGCACGCATGGTCCAGGCGGTGAAAATGCGGCGACTACACTCCGCGCCTGTGGTGGACTCTGCCGCGAGTAACCTCTCGATCAGCGGTAATAGAGCGGACATTCGAAACGGCTTTCGCTCGAAGGCGTTCGCGCCCGCGGCGAACGCCGCGTCACGCTCGTCGAAACCCGAGACCACAATTACCGGGATCGCAAAACCGGCGCCCCGTATGATTCGGAGGACCTCGCCGCCGGTCATGTCGCCCAGCACCCAGTCGAGCAGCACCAGGTCGAAGGCGCGACCCATGATGCGGACGACGCCGTCGGTGCCGGTCCGCGAGACCTCGGTGATGAACCCCGCGAGTTCGAGACCCTTCTTCGCCATCTGCGCGACGGCCGGCTCGTCCTCAATGATTAGCGCCCTATGGCGAGTTCCGTCTGCTTTTGGAAACCCGTCGTGTGGTTGCTGACCTTGGTCTGACGTCGGCCGAACGAATCTGGACGCAGCATGGACACTGGTCGTCGAGGCGACGACGGCACCGGCCGCGAGTACACATCCCGACGACCGATCGGCGTTAGGCATGAAGCGCCTTCACAGGACCGTCACGGACGATGGCAAGACTAGGCCAGCCTATGACAAACTAGGCTTGGCTCGGCTTGTGTCGGTAACTTTAGTGATCGACGACGGATGGCGTCAAGTAACTTTGCTTAGAAAGCGGCCTTGGTCTTGATGCACGTCCAGGATCCCTTGCATCTCGAGGCAACGAGCGCGCCGGGCGAGGCACAACCGACGCCAACGCCGGCTCCACAGACCCGCCGGGCGAGAAGCGGCCTTGATCGTTCTTCGATTGGTAGTTCGGCTTGTTTCCGCGGCTGAATCAGGCAGCGGTCTTCTTCTTGGCAGCTTCGGCCTTTCGGCGAGCCCAGTACTTCTTCATTCCCGTACTCATCCGTTGCTTAGCCGCCGCCGAGAGCTTGCGCGGTCGTCGGCCATTGGCTAGCAGTCCTCCGAACCATTTGCGCTGGCTCGACGAAGATCCCGGAACGCCTTCAGGATCACCGCCCGTTCAATCTCAATCTGTCCGAGTCTCTGGGGCGTTCCAATCAGTGCCCAATTGTGTTCACGTGTTCTGTCGATTCGCACGGGGAGGTGCGCCGACACCATGTCTTCTCCATGTACCTGGCAAAGGTAGCTGACTATGTGTTCGCCACGGCACATGACCTAGGTGCCGTTTATCAGGGCTACCGCCTGACATTGCCGGTCGTCGGGATGACGATCCGTGAGTGTGAGTCAATATTGTCGCCTGTCGTGCTGCATCACTGGTGGAGTTCCCAGGATTCAGTGGACACGGCGCCGGCGTGATCGCGTGGTCGCTTCAAACGTCTCAGGGCTGACGCCTCCCACGTGACTATGACGACGGGTCGGATTGTAGAACGACTCGATATAGGCTGCGACATCGGCCGACGCCAGCTCTCGGTTCTTGTGGATCTGCTTCTTGATCCGTTCTTTCTTCAAGCTGCCCAAGAAAGACTCGGCGACGGCATTGTCCCAGCAGTTGCCGCGCCGGCTCATGCTGGGCTCAAGGTGATTGGTTCGACAGAAGCGCCGCTAGTCGTCGCTGCCGTACTGCGAACCTTGGTCCGAATGAATGCCACGGGGACGCCGCTGCCGCACGGCCATCATGACCGCCTCGAGGACGAGAGCTCGGCCGATGGTGGGCTTTGTGGCCCAGCCGACAATCTTTCGCGAGAACAAACCCATCACGACCGCGAGGTACAGCCAGCCCTGCCAGGTCCGAATGTACGTAATATCCGTGACCCAGGCCCGGTTCGGCTTGGTCAACGTGAACTGGCGCTGCAAGATGTTCGGGATCAACGCCGACGGCCTCGTCGCGGTGTACGATCGCACGCGATAGCCGTGCCGGGGTCGGATCTTGTTCACGCGCATGAGGCGAGCGACGCGATGCTTGCTGCAGGTCTCGCCAGCCTCGCGAAGATCGAGGAAGACCCGCGGTGCCCCAGAGATGCCGTGGCTGGCGGCGAACGAGGCCCGGATCAGACCCAAGAGCCGCGCATCCTCTTGAGCCCGACGGGAGACGGGCTCTTCCAACCACGCCTAGTAACCGCTCCGGGCCACGTCGAGCAGTCGGCACATCGTCTCCACGTTGTGCCAACGTCGATTGGCGTGATGAAGTGGTAGATACGTCGGACCTTTCCAGCACTCAACCGAATGGACATCGCGCTCCTCCTTGGCTCGTTGCGCCGAGGCTATTGCGTGTCCACTAAATCCTGGGAACTCCACTGTTCCTCACGTGGCTGATGTGGCCGAGCTTCTGCCGACCGGAACGCCGGCATAGCGCACCGTCATCTTCATCGAATGATGCCCCAGCAACTCGCCACTAGTGGCTGGGTCGTGCACTCGCGCCAACGGCGCACGCGTCGTACGTGATGGCATGCGTCACGCCGGCGCACGACCCAACGCGTTAGATTAGAAGGCTGAAGCCGGCCCCCGCCAGTCCGTCGCATCGGGATGCAGTCATCGCAACCGGCACGATGACGCCATCCGAAATGCCCGCGGCGCCGTCTATAGATGCGTCCATGCGCACTCTCTGTGCCGCTGTGCTAGGTCTGGGGTTGGCACCGTCCATCCTGGAGGCCCAAGCGCCCCCCAGCGCGCGCGTGACCGTCACGGTCGTCGATCCCAGCGGCGCCGTGGTCCCGAACGCGACGGTCTCGCTCGTCGGGCTGGAGCCGGCGACCAGAGCAAAGACGGTCGCGCCAGTGAAGTCGACCGACAAGGGTGTCGCCACCATCGAGTCGACTGCCCCGGGACGATACTCGATCACCGCCGAGTTTCCAGGTTTTGACCTGGGGCTGCTCCGCAGCGTGACGCTGCGCCCGGGTGACAACAAGCACGTGGTCATTCTGCCGTTACGGCACGTCGAGACGTCGGTCACCGTGGGGCGCGACAATCGTCTGGCCGCGATCGACCCGCGCGGCCCGGCGTTCGGCACGACGCTGTCGCGCGAGCAGATCGAGGCGCTGTCGGACGATCCCGCGGCGATGGCCGCCCAGCTCGAGGCGCTCGCCGGCGGCGGCACGATCCGGGTCAACAGCTTCGAAGGCGGCGAGCTCCCGCCAAAGTCGATGATCCAGTCGGTCCACATCACGCGCGATGCGTTCGCGGCGGAGAACCACAGTGCCGGCATGACGTTCATTGATGTGATCACGCGGCCCGGCTCCGGGCCGTTGCGGATCGGCACCTCGCTCGGATTCCAGGACGGATCGATGTCCGGCCGGAGCCCGTTCGTGCAGAGGAAGGGTCCGGAGCAGAGTCGCAACGTCAACGGCAGCATCAGCCGCACGATCGTTCCTGACCGGGTGTCGTTCACCGCGAACTTCGGCCAGTCGTCCTCGTACTCGACGCCGATCGTGAACGTCATGCTGCCGACCGGCAACGTATCGGAAACGCTTGGTGTACGCACGCTGCGTCGAAGCGTGAACTTCGGTGGATCGCTCGACTACGTCATTTCACGCAATCACCAGATGCGCGTGTTCTACTCGGGCGGTAGGAATTCCAGTGAGAACCTCGGCATCGGCGGCTACAGCCTCCCCGAGCGCGGTTACTCCAACCAGGGCTCGAGCGGCAGCGTGCGGATCCAGGAGAGCGGGCCGCTGCACCGCCGCATGTTCATCAACACGCGCATGGACTTCTACTGGAGCCGCTCCGAGTCCGTCGCTGACGTACAGGCGCCCACCGTCATTGTCCCCGATGCCTTCACCCGCGGCGGCGCGCAGGTGGGCGGCTCTCGCTCGGCCCACGACCTGCGGGTGTTGTCGGATCTCGACTACGTGCGCGGCATCCACTCGTTCCGTGCCGGCGTGGACCTGTGGGGCACCTGGTACCGGAGCGATCAGGTGTCGAATCACCTCGGCACGTATACCTTCGCGAGTCTCGCGGATTTCGACGCTGGCCGGCCGACGTTCTACACCCGCCGCATCGGGAACCCGTTGATTGAATACCTTGAGGCGTGGCTCGGCGCCTACGTGCAGGACGACCTGCGCTTCCGCAAGGCGTTCACACTCAGTGTGGGCGTGCGCTACGAAGGGCAGTCGCACGTGCGCGACAGCACGGCGATCGGCCCGAGAGTCGGCATCAACTGGGCGCCCTTTGCCAGTGGCCGCACGACGGTGCGAGCGAGCTGGGGGATTTTTTACGACTGGCTGAACGCGTCGACGTTCGAGCAGGCCATGCGCGTCGATGGCGTCCGCCAGCGCGAACTGCAGATTGTCGATCCGAGCTATCCGGATCCGGCGGGCTCGATCGGCGGCATCGTGCCGCCGGTCAACCGCTACCTCCTGAAGGACGACATCCAGATGGCGCGGAATCAGCGGGTGAGTGTCGGCATTGATCAGACGATGACGCCACGGCTCCGCGGCAGCGTGTCGTTCAGCGTCATCCGCGCCGGCGGGATTCTGCGCGGCGTCAATCTCAACGCTCCCGTCGCCGACGTGCGGCCGGACCCGGAGTTCGGGACCGTGATCATGGCGGTTGACGAAGGACGGCAGCACACGCGATCGATGAGCGCGTCTGCCAGCTACAGCGTGCTGCCGCCGGGCGCGCCGAATGCTCAGGCACGACTCAACTGGCGCCGCATCAGCTTCAATGCGAGCTACTATTTCGGCCGCGTCCGCAATAACTCGGAGGGCGCGTTTGCGGCGCCCGGCAGCGGCACGTTCGATACCGAGTGGGGCCCTGGCGCAGGCGACGTTCGCCAACGTCTGTCCGGAGGCTTCAACACGACGGCCCTCCGCAACCTGTCGGCGAACCTGACGTGGAGCGCGGCGAGCGGTGCGCCCTACACGCGCACGACCGGACGCGATGACAACGGCGATCTGATCTTCAACGATCGGCCAGCCGGCGTCGGCCGCAACACGTTGCGAAATCCCTGGAACTGGAACGTCAGCGGCAGTTTCTCGTACGCGCTGTCCTTCGGTCAGCGCGTGGCGCCTGGTGGGGTGACGATCTCGAGCGCGGGCGCGGTGACACAGCCACCGCCGGCGCCACGCTATCGTCTGTCGCTCAACGTCCGCATTTCGAACCTCACCAATCGCCATAACTACTCAGGATTCAGCGGCGTCATAACGTCGCCGTTTTCCATGACGGCGACGTCAGTCAGCGACGTGCGCCGGATCAACTTCTCGACCAGCCTCTCATTCTGATTCGAATGAGCGGCGTCGTGGGGCTCGGTGTTCACTCGACGCCGGGATCGCTGATCGCTTCTCCCGGTCGTCGTGCCCAAGTCGCGTCCTCGATTTGCGTCCGGATCTGCTCGACGCGGCCCTCAATCGCCGGTGCCTGCCTTGGGGTAGGAAACCCGACGCGACTTCGAGTCTGGGCGGGCGAGAAACGGCGGTCATGGGCTTGGGCGGCCGAGGAGCGCCCTCACGCCTCGAGCTTGACTCGCCCCATGACGGTCGAGGCCTGCCCGATCCTCGGCCTGTTTAGCCGAGGATCGGATGAACCTCGGCCTGGACGACCGAGGATCACGTGACCCGATGCTTGTCCGACGGAGGATCATTTAGCCCCGCAGTCTTGGCCGCACAAACTCTGATCTCGAATCAAGACACTCCCGAATGTGCTCATTGTCCCGCTCCACTTGCGGCATGGCTGCCTGATTCTGGGGACCGACTCGGTGCTATCTTAGGACCAGCGTAAGGGACGCGTCCGGTCCGCGGAAAGGGTAGAAGCCCAACCTCGAGTCGCTGCAATTCGCGAAACGCCTTTCGCCCGACTTCATGCGGACACCGGGCACATGGAAGGGTTTCGCCCATGCAACTTCCCGATCGTCCCAACCTCCGCCATCTCCGCGATCAGGCCAAAGACGCCGTCCGTTCCGGCGCCGCCCCCACGCTTGCCGCCGCACAGCTTCTCGTCGCCCGACAATACGGCTTCGCAAGCTGGACCAGGCTCAAGCAGCACGTCGAGTCGCTTGAACTTGCTGGCCAGCTGAAACATGCGATCGCATGCAATGGCGTTTTGCGCGTCGAAGAACTTCTGGCATCCAACGCGGCACTCCGTCAGGTTGTGCGCGACGACACTGGCATCATGCCGACGCAGCCCGGCCGAATTCCGATGATGGAGCTTCTCTTGAGATACGGAGCTGACGTCAACGGGCTCTGCATGGGCTGGTTCCCTATGCTCTTTTACCCTTGTGAGAACCTCGAGCCGGAACCCCTCAAGTGGCTGCTCGACCATGGCGCCGATCCGAATCGCGGCATTCCGCACGAACCGGAGAACACCGCACTGGACTATGTTCTTCGGACATATCCGCGCGACCCTCAACGGCACACCGCCTGCATCGAGGCTCTCCTCGCCGCCGGAGCGCGCACGCGTTACGACCTGCCGGGCGTGCTCGCGATCCTCCGCGGCCGCACCGACGAACTGGCCGCGCTCCTCAGTGCCGATCCGGCGCTGCTGCACCGGCGCTACCCCGAGCTCGATTGCGGTGCCTCGGGCGGCCGCCTGCTCCTTCTCCGAGGCGCAACCCTCCTCCACGTCGCCGCTGAATACGGTTTCTTCGACGCCACGCGCCTCCTGCTCGACCGCGGCGCCGACGTGAACGCCCGCGCCGACATCGACAGAGACGGTGTCGGCGGTCAGACGCCGATCTTCCACGCGCTGACCCACTTCATGGGCGTGAACCCCGAGGTCGCGCAACTCCTTATTGACCGCGGCGCGGATCTCACCATTCGCGCCCGCGTCCCGGGCCACTACGAACGTCCCGGAGAACTCCTCGAGGTATCCGCCGCTGAGTACGGCACGGTTTTTCCGCTCCGTTAGAGCCTTGCGACAAACATCCGCCATGTCGATGGCGCTGACAGTACGGTCTAGAATAGTTCCATGAATCTGCACGCCCACTGGCAGCAGGCCCTACCAGACCAAGGGGGAACGTGACGTCAGTTGGTTTCAGGAAACCCCCGCGACCTCGCTGCAGCTGATCGAAGCGGCCGGCCTGCGGCTGGACACCTGCGTGTTGGACATCGGCGGAGGCGACTCTCGTCTGGTTGATGCGCTGCTCGCCAAAGGCGTCGGCTGCGTCTGCGTGCTGGATATCGCGGGAGAAGCGCTGACGCGGGCGCAGGCCCGTCTCGGGCCGGACAGCGGGCGCGTTCAATGGATCGTGGCCGACGTCACCGGGCCGTGGGCACTGCGGCCAGTCGATATCTGGCACGACAGGGCCGTGTTTCACTTCCTGACCAACCCGGCAGACCGCGAAGCGTACCTCGGGCAGTTACGTCGCCATTTGCGTCCGGGCGGCTCCGCGATCATCGCCACCTTTGGGCTGGCCGGTCCGGAGAAGTGCAGCGGGCTGGCTGTCGTGCGCTACTCGCCCCTGACGCTACAGGCCACGCTCGGGCCGGAGTTCACGTTAGCCGACTTCGTGAGGCAAAACCATGTGACGCCGTCGGGAAAGATTCAGGCGTTTCAGTATTCGCGCTTCGTCCGCTCAGCGTAGGTCCAGACTTCGTTCAACAGACTGACGATTCCATCAGCTGTCCTTGCGCCTCCGCAGTGCCTGGGCTCGGCCGCTGACTGTGTCGTGCTTCTCGCGATCGTCTGTCTAGCGCGAATCGGTCGATAGAACGTCGGCAGCACCAACAACCTGAACAGCGTCGACATGATCAGCCTGCCCGATCCTCACCACCGCTCGGCGAGGTTTAGGGCAGCCGTCAGCTTCCATTCAGTGATGGAGTCCTCCTCCCATCAGATGCACCAGGAGGACAAGCAGCAACAACGCGAGCAGGGCAAACAACACGTAACGGCCAAATGATGGGCGGCTGCCCTGTGGAGCGTGCGCGACGTCAGTGCCGTACTGGTGCAGCAGGCCGTACGAGGTCAGTCCACGCGGTTTGTAAACGGACAGACCCGTCGCGACGAGCAACGCGATCGCAGCCCCGACCGCATCGGCGATCAATTGGACCTGAAGTCGCTGAACGTCTGGAGCGACCAGTGTGCCCTGGGTCGCCGCTGCGGCTACGCGCCCGATCGGTCCCGTATGAACCAGGAGCACGGCCGTTGCGACAACCGTCAGGAGAAGTTTCGCCACGACCCAGTAGTGCCGAAACAAGCCCCATGTCGTGCCCAACGACTGAACCACGCCGGTAATGAAGGATGCGAACGCGAACGGCACGATCACCTTCCAGGTGATGAGGTCCGCCGCGACGTAGCAGGCGCGCACAATGTTGCTGTCACGGCTCGTCAGGCCTGCGACTGAGAGGGCGAGGAAGCCCGCCACCGCACCAAGCCAAGCGACCGACAGCGCGATGTGCGTCGTCAGGGCAAACTTGCTGGCGCCTGGAGATAGGCTCATGACCGAAACCTACCTGCCCGAAGGTGAACCGCAGCTGAACGACTGGTCCCGTCGAGACGTGCTATCGTTAAAAATACGTGCGCAGGCTCACGAGCATCGTCGTCCTCACGGCACTCGTCGTAGGCCACGCAAGCGGCTTGGCCTGCGTGTGGTCATGCGCGCACGGTGAGACGCGGCCCGTCGAAGCAACGCATCACCACTGCGGCAGCGATGCGACGCCATCTCCAAAAATTGGAGCCGCATCGTCATGTTTCGAGCACGATCAGATTGTTGTTACCGCTTCAGTCCGATCAGCCGACCTCTCCTTTGCGTTTGTCCACGCTGACATCTATCGCCCATCAACATTGCGGCGGCCAGTCAGCGCACCGAGCCTTCCCGAGCTGACGGGCTCAGGTCCCCCCGGCCCCTCTTCGATCAACATCCTTCGAATCTGATCGCCGGCGACTGCTGATTCGGGCCCGATTGGTCGGGTCCGGCTTTGTCGCTGGAGGTCCGTCTGTGATCGTTAGCCGTTGTTTCGTCCGACGTCTCGGAATCGCTGGCTTCACGTTTGCGCTCGGTGCAGGTTCGGCGTACGCGCAGTCACCGCCGCCGACTCAATCAGGCGGCATGCAGATGCCCATGCCCGCCGGTCATAACCATCAGACCATGCAGATGCCCGAGAATCCGCTCGGCATCGATCACACCCGCGACGGCTCGGGCACCTCATGGCTTCCTGACACGACGCCGATGTTGGGCGTTATGAAGCACAAGGGTCCGTGGATGTTGATGCTCCACGGGAATGCCTTCGTGCAGTACATCAAGGCCGGCAGCAACCGCGGAGACAATCAGGCTGGCAGCATCAACTGGATCATGGGCATGGCCCAGCGCTCGTTCGCGGGCGGGCAGATTCAGTTTCGAACGATGCTCAGTCTCGAGCCGGCGACGGTCGGCCGCTGCGGATATCCGTTGCTCATTCAGAGCGGCGAATCCTGTCGCGGCACTCCCTTGCACGACCGGCAGCACCCGCATGACCTGTTCATGGAAGTCGCCGCCGATTATCGCCGGGCGATAACTGATTCCATTGCGTTCGAGGTGTACGGCGGGCCCGCGGGCGAGCCTGCGCTGGGGCCTACGGCCTTCCCGCATCGTCTGTCCGCCATGCCGAATCCCTTCGCTCCAGTCGCGCATCACTGGCTGGACTCGACGCACATCAGCTTCGGGGTTGTGACCGGCGGTGTCTACGGCAAGCAATGGAAAGCAGAGACATCAGCGTTCAATGGCCGCGAGCCCGACGACCGGCGGTACAACATCGACGTCGCCGCATTGGATTCTTACTCTGGGCGGTTCTGGTTTTTGCCGACGTCGCAAGTCGCACTGCAGGTATCAGCGGGTCACTTGACGGAAGCGGAGTCCAGCGCAACAGGGCCCGCGGAAAACGTGAATCGCATCACGGCGTCGATGACCTACCACCGGATGGTCAATGAGAGGACGTGGGCCACCACGGTTGCGTGGGGACAGAACCGCGAGGAGGCTCACACTACATCAGCGATCCTGGTGGAAACGGCGGTCGATGTCACACGGAGCGATGTCCTCTTTGCTCGTGGTGAGATCATCGGTAAGACCGCAGGTGAGCTCGTCTTGCCACTCCCGCCTGACGAGACGTTCACCACCGGCAAGCTGCAGTTCGGCTACACGCGATGGCTCTGGCAGGGCCGTGGCGTGCAGACCGGTATTGGCGGCAGCGTCGGTCTCTCGATACTTCCGCCCTCGCTTGAAACGTTCTATGGGCGTCGAACGCCCGGCGAGTTCAGCGTCTTTTTCACCGTCAGGCCTCATTGATCAAATTGGAGAGAGCAATGTTCAAACGACTTCTTGTCAGGACTGTCGGAGTGCTCACGGTAGTGCTCGCACTGTCGAGTTCAGCGGTGGCACACGAGATGACCATCAAAGGGACGGTCGCCGCAGTTGAGCCTTCGAAGATTCAGATCAAGACGGGAGAAGAAAAGAAAGGACAAGCTCCTGCGTGGTACCCGCTCGATGCCAAGACGAAGATCATGCGCGGGAAGGGCGCCGTGTCACTGGAGCAGGCCAAGATCGCCGTTGGTGAACGCGTGGTGGCCATCGTCGATCACGCGCCGGACAACACGATGAAGACGCTCGAGCTTCGGCTCGCGGCGAAGTGACGCCGGCGGTGACCGATGCGTCGCAGTCTGATTTGGACGATTGCGGGCCTCGTCTTGCTCCTGGCGATGTTCGTCGGGATGCGCGGCCGTGGCATTGGCGCAGTCGACCATCGTCCGTGGCCGCTCGAGCCGCGTGTCGCAAAGGCGATGTGGCGACATCTGGTGCCGACAGACATTCGAGGTCGGACGAATCCGGTCGCAGACACGGCCGACGTGCTCAAGAACGCGCGTGAGCACTGGGCCGGCCATTGCGCGACTTGTCACGCGAATGACGGGAGCGGTGACATGACGATCGGCCGGCGTGTCTATCCGCGCGCACCCGACATGCGCGCTGAGCTGACGCAACGTATCAGCGATGGTGAGCTGTTCTACGCGATCGAGCAGGGCATTCCGTGGACAGCCATGCCGGGCTGGTCGACGGGAACCCCCGAGGGCGAACAGGAATCTTGGACACTCGTGCGATTCATCCGGCACCTGCCCTCGCTCACGGCCGATGAGCTGAAGGACATGGAGCGTCTGAATCCGAAGCCGCCACCCAATGAGCAACGAGAACAGGAGATCGAGGATTTCTTGAAGGGGCCACCGAAAAGAGGTCGCGGCCAACGCGGAGGTGGTTAGCATTCATGGCACGGTTGCGGTAAAAACAACGCTTACACTCGCGAGAGTAACAGGTCGAAGGGAGCCCATATGATTCGTCGGTTTGCCGTCGCCAGCGCTTTGGTGTTGATCGGAGGTGTGGCACTGACGGCGCAACACCCAACGTCACATCCGCAAAGCCAGCCCCACAGCGGCGCTGGCCATAATCCGAGCGATCCAGCCAAGCACGCGGCCTTGCACGAGGCCGACGCGACAATCCCCGCGTTCTTCGCGAAATACGATGCCGCGTTTGTCGCGAAGGACCTTGATCAGCTCGCCAAGCTGTACCACCCGGACGTCACGATCTTCGAGGGCGGCGGCACGAACACTGGCTGGGCCGACTATCGAGACAATCACATCGGCCCGGAGTTGAAGAGCTTCAACGGTCTCAAGTTCTTGCACAGCAACATCAAGGCCCAGATGCTCGGTCCTGATGCGGCGTACGTGACCTCCGAGTATTCCATCGAGACGATCGGCGCCAACGGTCAGCCCTCGCGATCGGGCGGACTCGAGACCGATGTGTTGGTTCGGCAGAACGGCGGTTGGGTGATTCGACACACGCACACGTCGGCACGAAGGCAACGGCCGGGCGGCGGTTTGAACGACTGACTGTGGGACTACAGCTGAGGCCGCGCGGTAACTGCGCACTCAGAGGACAGAGTAACGCACATGAGACGGACAATCTGTCGTGTCACTCTGGGATGTGTTGCCGCCGGCATCGTCACCGCGCATGCTGTGGCGCGGCCCGTTCCTCAACTGCAGTCCGGACCAGGAGTTTCTGTCGTGCGTCTTCCCGACGGTGGCATTCAAGCGCAGGCCGTCGCTGACAGCACCGGGCGCATCCACGTGGTGTACTTCAAAGGCGACGCCGCCCACGGCGATCTCTTTTACACGCGCTTGGCACCGAACGGCACGTTCACATCCGCAATCCGGGTGAACTCGCAGCCCGGCAGCGCGATCGCGACGGGCACCATGCGCGGCGGACACTTGGCCGTTGGGCGGCGAGGGCGCGTCCATGTCGCGTGGCATGGATCAGATCGGGCCTTGCCCCGCGCGCAGGGTAACGAAACGCCAGTCCTCTACACCTACTTGAACGACGTCGGCACGGCCTTTCAGTCAGAGCGCAATGTGGTTCAGAAACGCGTTGTCGGACTCGACGGCGGCACGGTGGCCGCCGACTCGAACGGAAACGTGTACGTCGCGTGGCACGCATTCGAGCCCGGTCTCGATGGAGAAGCCGACCGGCGCGTTTGGGTGACGAGGTCAAGCAACGGTGGTCAATCCTTTGCGCTTGAAGTTGAGGCGTCTGACGGCTCGACTGGCGCATGTGGCTGCTGCGGTGTTGGCGCATTGGCAGATCGCGGCGAGTCGTTGTACTTGCTGTATCGGTCGGCGACCCAGCTCGTTCACCGTGACACGTACCTTCTAACGTCGCGGGATAAGGGCGCAACGTTCGCGGGCAACAAGTTGCAGGAATGGAATATCGGCGCCTGTCCGATGAGTACCTTCTCGCTTGCGGATGCGCCGAGTGGCGTTCTTGCGGCTTGGGAAACGAACGGTGAGGTGCAGTGGCTGCGCGTGGATTCGAAGAGCTCGCAACGAAGCCCGGTCATAGCTGCGCCTGGGCCATCGTCAAACCGAAAGCATCCTGCAATTGCCGGGAATGCCCGCGGCGAAACCCTGCTCGTCTGGACGGAAGGGACAGGCTGGAACAGAGGCGGTGGCCTCGCGTGGCAGCTCTTCGATAGCAAGAATCAGCCGGTCGGCGACGTGGCGCGCGCACCGGGCGTTGCGGCATGGAATCTCTCGACTGTCGTCGCTCGCGACAACGGCTTCGTGATCATCTACTGACGCAGCTGGAGGCCGAGTTGCTCGGCTACTTCAATGCGACCACAATCGCGCCCTTCAGCATGTTCATCCCGCACGCAAACGAAATCTCGCGAGGCGGTCCAGCAGGGATGATGATTTCCGTGTCTTGTTTGAGCGGGAGTGGTTTCTTGATGCCCAGCTCTGGTACGACGACTTCCTTCGCGCAGGTGTCGTCGGTCGTACGGAAGAACACGAGCGTCGTCGCGACATTTGCCGGAACTTCCAGGCGTGCGGGCTGAAAGCCTGTTCCGTTGACCTCGACTCGCCGCTTTCCCGGTCCCTGGACGGATCCCTCGGTCCCACCTGCGCCGAGAGGCTGTGTGCGCAGCCGTTCGGCTCGCACGAACGCCGCTCCGCGCGTCACGACATGATCCGTCGGCGCGAGTCCCCGACGGACTTCCGATCGGCCGCCCTGAGTGAGTCCCACCTCCACAATCCGCTCGATGAGTACATCGGCGCGGCCTTCGTCCTGGACGTACACCACGCGCTTGTCTCCCATCGACTGGACCGCATCGGCCGGCACCGTGACAGACTCCATGGTTCCGGGTAATTCGACATCGGCGTCCACCAGCATGCCGAATTTGAGTGCGCCCTTGGGATTTGGTAGCTCGATGCGCGCCTGCAGCGAGCGTGTTGTCACATCGACCTGCGGATCGACGTAGGCGACCCGCGACTTGAACGTCAGCTCCGGCTGTCCTCGAACCACCACCGTGACCGGCGAGCCGACGCGCAATCGACTCGCATCCTGCTCGAAGGCTGTGACGATGACCCACACACGATCGAGGCGAGTGATCTGCAGCAGCGGTGCGTCGACCGCGACGGTCTGACCCGGATTGACGTCCCGCTTCGTGACGACGCCGGCGACCGGAGCTTGGGCGCGGTACTCCGGCGGCACGGTCCCGCCGGCAGCGATCGTATCGAGCTGAGTGTCTCTGAAGCCGAGGTACTTCAGCCGCGCTTTGGCCCGTTCGAGTTCACTCACGTGACTCGCGTGCATGGCTCTGGCGTCATCCAGGGCCTGCCGACTTTCCGCACCGATCGTCACGAGGCGTTCCAGTCGGGTGACCCGCTGGTGGTCCGCGTCTACGGCGGCCACGTGACTGAAGTAGGCGGCTTCGGCGTCCGCAATGTCCGTGCTCGTGATCGTCACGAGGGGTTGGTCGGCGGTGACCGCTGCGCCCACTTCCACCAAAACCGCGATGACACGACCAGGTACGAGCGCCTGAAGGGCGATTTGGCCGTACGCATCAGGAGCGACGCCTCCGGGTAGCCGAATCCGACCGGCGACATGAGCCCGCGCCGGTTGGCTGAGTTCAATGCCCGCCCGCGCTCGCTGTGCTTCCGGGATTACAACCTCCACCGGGCCAGATCGCGTAGCTGGCTGCGCGGTCGTTGGGGCCGGAGCTGCCGGCGTGGATTGTTGCGCGGGAGGCTTCGAACAAGCGGCACCGATGAGCCCGGCGATCGAGAGCGCGCCCAGACCACACCGGATAGTGCGCGTTGAGTGAGCCAACATCTTGAATGCCTCTTCTTTTCTGTCGCGCATTTACTGGCCGCTATCGCCAAGCGCCGACCGCAGGTCCACGCTGGCCCGATACAGTTCCAGCAGCGCGTCGGTGAACTCGAGCTGAATCTGCTGAACGCGACGAGTCTCGGCCAGCACATCGGACAGTGGCCGTGCGCCGAGCGTGTATGCCTCGCGCACCACCTCGAGATTCGCCCGCACACGTGTCAATGCTTCGTCACGCAACAGCGTCACCGCTTCACGTGCCTTCGACACGCGAATACGGTCCAGCGCGACCTCATAGTCCGCGGCAAGGTGCGTGCGGTCCAGCTCGCGTGACGCCACGGCCGCATCAGCTGTTGAAGCCGCGATGTCACCTTGCTGGCGATTCAGCCACGGCAGCACGAAACTGACGCCGCCCGACAGCATGTTGAACGTGCCGGCGACCGGGACGAGTGCGCCCGTGTCGGAAAATGCCCGCTGCGGAAAACTGTTCCTCATCGACATGAACTGTCCGAACACGCCGATATTCAGTCGGCCTTCGGCCTGTGCGCTACGCGTTCGGGCTTGCGCGGCAGTCACTCTCGCCATTGCGGCACGGATATCGCTCCGAACCCCAACGGTCGCTGGCGTGTTTCGACTCATCAGCTCTTCGATCGCGGCCTCGAGCGAGCCCTTGACGAGGAGGGCGTCGGACGCCCCAACTCCAACGAGCTCGGCGAGAGCGAGCCGCCGCGTTTCGACCTGCAGTTCGTCTCGGATACGTTGCCGTGTCAGCAGACTCACTTCGACGGCGAGCTGGTCGCGCTCCAGCGTGGCCCCCGAGCCGACGGCCGCGCGTTCGGTTGCCAGACGCAGCAGGCCTGAGGCCGTCTCGATCTGCGATTCGGTCGTAATCAGTCGCTCGGCAGCTGCCAGCAGTTCGCCATACACGGTCCGCACCGCCGCGAACAGCATCCGCCGGCATTCGTTGCGGTCTGCTTCGGCCGCCTGACGATTTGCGCCGGCGGTGTCCTTCCTCGGCTGAATCCGAGCCACATCCAAGGTCCAGTTCGCCGCGATCCCGCTCGCCACGTCCGTTCCACCGAGTTGCTCTCGTCGTTCGACGCTCAACTCAGGATTCGACCGCAGACCGGCCTGTCGTTCTCGGCCCGCAGCGGCCTGAATGATGGCCTCGGCCCGCGCAAGGTTTGGCGAGTGCTCCTCTGCCAGCGCAATCAGCGCGCGAACATCCAGACCTCGTTCCTGGTCGATCGCGCGTGCGAGCGTCGGATTCGTCGGCGTCGTCGTCTGAGCCGCCGCAGTCTGGGCGCCGGCGAGCCACCCGCTGATGGCGCAACACTGAAACAGCCGAAGTAGTCGGCCGCGGGCGTTCATCACTGCACCTCCAGTTCGAAGCTCGTCCGCCCACTGCCGCGCGGCCCATTCCACGCCAGCACGAATGACCATGCGCCACCCATCTTGTATTCACCTTCGAGTTCGTATTGACCCGCGCCAAACAGCCGGCGAGCCGTCACACCCGCGGTCATCGCCATACCCGGCATCGTCATGTTGCCGTCAGCGGTCACGGTTCCCACGTCGACTGGCGAACCGGCGGAATTGCGGAATTGGGCGATGACCCTCGATCGTCCAACGCGTGGAATGCCCGATGGACCATAGATGGTGATCGTCAGGTCACCGGACTGGACCGTGCGCAGGACGGTCGCGCCGGCGAGGTCTCCGGTCGATGGCGATCGGTTGCGGCCGTACCACCAGTAGCCGGAAGCTGCGATCAGGATCGCCATGACGGCCATGGTGGGCCACATCCATACGCGGCGAGGCCGTTCGAGTCGTGGCGATACCGCTGCTGGTTCGAGGGCTATGTCGGTCGGCTGTCGACTGACGTGTCGTCGGTGGAGCGCGAAGAAGATCACGGGCGTGATCAACAGCACGTGAGCGAGCGACGAAACCATGCCGCCCAGCACGGGCGTGGCCAGCGGCTTGAGCACCTCGGAGCCTGCACGCGATGTCAAGAAGATCGGCAGCAGCGAGACCACGATGGTCGCTGTCGTCATCACCTTCGGTCTGAGGCGGAGGAGTGCGCCTGCGACGACGGCGTCGCGCAATTCAGAGTCGGTCAGCGTGCGACCAACGCGGGCGTGCGCTTGATCGACGGCGTCCTGGAGGTACAGCACCATCAGCATGCCGGTTTGAACGGCGGTCCCGAACAGCGCGATGAATCCCACCCAGACCGCGACCGAGAAGTTGTAACCGGACCACCAGAGCAGATACATCCCGCCGGTCAGCGCAAACGGGACGGCCAGCAGGACGTGCGTCGCCTCGAGCCAGGACCGATACATCAAGTACAGAAGCACGAAGATGACGGCGAGCGCGATCGGCACCACGAGTAACAGCCGAGCTCGCGCATGCGCCTGATTCTGGTATTGGCCACTCCATTCCAGGAACGACCCCGCGGGCAGCTTCACGTGCTGTGCGACCTTCGAGCTGGCTTCGGTCACGAAGCTGCCGATGTCACGGCCCGCGACATTGAGGAGGACCGTCACGACAAACAGGCCGTTCTCGGATGGGATCATCGCTGGTCCAGTGGTCTGCTGGACTTGGGCAACGGCCGAGAGCGGCACGGCACCAGAGGGTGTGTTCACGAGCGCCTGGGCGATGGCCTCCGGCGAGTTCCGATAGGGCGTGTCGTAACGGACCCGCACCGGAATCCGACGGCGACCAGCGATCACGGTGGTCGTCGTCGATTCGCCGACCGCTGTGTCGACAACTTGTTGGACGTCGGCGACTGACGCGCCATATCGAGCGGCAGCCACACGATCCACTGAGACGTTCAAGTACTGCGCGCCCGTCAACTGTTCTGCATACACATTCGCGGCGCCTGGAATTGGCCGTAGGACATCCGCAATCTGGCGGGCCGTAGTCTCCAGCGTGGTCAGGTCGTTGCCATGCACCTTGAGCCCCAACTCGGATCGCACGCCTGTCGTGAGCATGTCGATGCGGTTGATGATGGGCATCGTCCAGATGCTCGTGACACCGGGCAGTTGCACGGCTCTCGACATTTCAGCGCGAATGGTGGCGAGCGTCTGCCCACGTCGCCACTCTCGTTGAGGTTTCAGAGAGACGACGGTCTCCGTCATGTTCAGCGGCGCCGGATCGGTGGAGGTGTCAGCGCGCGCAATCTTCGCTACAGCGGAAGCCACCTCGGGGATCGTGAGCAGAGCTGCGTTCTGCTTCTTGGCGATCTCTGTGTTCTCGCGAAGCGAGATGCTCGGATCGGCAATGGGCATGAAGAGCAGGTCGCCCTCATTCAGTGGCGGCATGAACTCGCTGCCGATGCGAGTGGCAAGGACGGTCGCGCCAGTGAAGAGCAGCCCAGCGGTCGCGAGGACAACAAACGGCCGACCGAGTGCGAGACGAAGCGCAGGTGAGTAGAGGTGTCGCAGCCAGCGCATTACGACGTTGTCCTCTTCGCGATGAATCCGACCGCCCAGAAGGTACGTGCAGAGCACGGGCACGAGCGTGAGGGCGAGGACGGCGGCCGAGAACACCGCAAAGGTCTTTGTCCAGGCCAGCGGCCGGAACAACTTGCCCTCCTGGCCAGTCAGCGACAGAACCGGTAGGAACGCCAACAGGATGATCGCCAGCGAGAACGCAATCGGGCGACCCACCAGGCGGATGGAGTCGGCAACGGCGCGGAACACCGCGGGACGGTCGCGGACGTCGACGCCGCGGACCTCGATGGTGCGAAAGGCGTTCTCCGTGACCACGATGGCCGCGTCGACGAGTACGCCGATCGCAATCGCGATGCCGGCGAGACTCATGATGCTCGACGTGATGCCGCCGTAGTGCATCAGCAGAAAGGCTGAGAGCACGGCCAGCGGCAGCGGAATGGTCACGATCAGGATCGAGCGGAAGTGGCGGAGGAACACGAGGTGCGCGAGCGCGACGAAGAGGATCTCTTCGAGCAACGTGATCCGGAGCGAGTCAATCGCCCGATCGATGAGTTGCGACCGGTCATAGAACGGGACAATCCGAACACCTTCCGGAAGCGCTGGCGTAATCGCGTCGATCCGAGCCTTGACGGCTGCGATGACTTCGCGCGCATTCACACCGGCGCGCGCGACGATGACGCCGCCGACGGCCTCGTGCGTGCCGTTCACGAGCGAAGAGACTCTGAAGGCGTCGCCGATATGCACGCGTGCGACATCGCGGACGAGGACGGGCGTCCCACCTGAGGCCTTCAGCGGGATCTGTTCGAGGTCAGCGGTTGATTGAAGCAGGCCGACGCCTCGAACGATCGACCACGTGCCTCCCAGATCGAGCACGTTGCCGCCGACGTTGGCATTGCTGTCGCGAACCGCGCGAACAACGTCACCAAGCCCAAGGCCAAACTGGCGGAGTCGGTCCGGGTTGATATCGACTTGGTATTGCTCAACGTACCCGCCGATGCTGGCGACCTCTGCCACACCAGGAACCGCATTCAATTGGTAACGGACTAACCAGTCCTGCAGAGTCCTGAGTTCACGAAGGGACAGACGATCGCTTTCGAGCGTGTACCACAGCACGTGTCCGACACCCGTGGCATCCGGTCCCAGAATCGGAGTGGCGCCCTCCGGCAGCTGGCGGGTCACCAGATTGAGGCGCTCAAGGACGCGCGCGCGAGCAAAGTACTGGTCGACATTGTCCTCGAAGACCGCGTAGATCATCGAGAAGCCGAATGCCGATTGCGAGCGCACGACGCGAATGCCGGCAAGGCCCTGCAGACTCGTTGTCAGTGGGTACGTGACTTGGTCCTCGACTTCCTGCGGACTTCGACCAGGCCAGTCGGTGAAGACAATCACCTGATTGTCGGAAAGATCCGGAATGGCGTCAACGGGCGTGCGCAACGCGGCCCATGCGCCCCAGATCGCGAGCGCCAGAGCCCCGAGCAGCACGAGCGGCCGTCGCGCGAGCGACGCCGAAACGAGTCGCTGAATCACAGAATCCTGCCCTTCGAGATGCGCCTCCGACTGCGCTCAACGGCGAGCCCAGACGAAGGCTAACCAACCCGAGCGCGCGCGGACGCAGCACTCGAGTGAGTCCATCAATTCATCGATGGCTTGGATTCAGATCAGATAAGCAGCGGGCAGTTTCTTGGTGGCGAGATCGACGGCGCTACCCCGGAAAGGATCGCCGATGCTTCTTGGATGAACGGCGTAAGGACGTGGTCGAAGACCGAAGAAGAGGGCGCGAGTGCGATCGCCGTGCTCGCAGCGAGGTTGAGCTGAATCTCCCGATCCTGCTGGCTAGACTCGCCGTGACGGCAGCACTGTTCAGCCATGCTAGGGGTCTGACAGGAACTGTGGGCTTTGGCCTTGCAGCAGGCCATGGCCGCTTCCGGTCCGGGGCCGAGCGCAAAGCAAGGCATGGCCGCGCTCGCGAGGAGCGCGAGCAGCAGCGCCGCGGCGGCGATTCGAAGCCTCAGCATCAGGTCCAGTCACCACGATAGACCCACGGGTCTGGTACGGTCAACGAGGGAATTCTCCTGGGCCTCGCGCGTCGAATAGTCGCGGGGTGGCACTGCCGTGCGAACAGCCAGACGCCGATCTTCCATGCGCTGACCCACTTCATGGGCGTGAACCCCGAGGTCGCCCAACTCCTCATCAATCGCGGCGCCGACCTGGCCATCCGCGCCCTCGTTCCCGGCCACTACGAACGCCCCGGAGAACAGCTCGACGTGTCTGCCGCCGAGTACGGCAAGATGTTTCCGCTACGCTAGAGCCTTAGGAGACGATCGCGTCGACGACGCCGTGACGTCGTTCAGCGCACTCGCTTCAGCCGCGATCGCGAGTACATTTCGAACTCCTTGCCAGGCGCGGCAAGTTCGAACAGCTCTTCAAACTCGTCAGGGCCAATGATCAGGTACGTCTCTCGCGCTCGCCAGCCTGCCGGAATGTTCTCGATGGCCTCGCTCGTGAAGACCACCTTCCCGGCTGCTTCGGTCAGTGCCGACACGTACTGATTGACGAATCCCTCGATGTGGAATTGACGCAGGACGGCCTGTTTGCGCGTCTTATCGAAGCTGAAGAAGCCGACGTCCTCGTGGACCTCACCCTTGGGGTTCTTCTCTTGCGGAGCGTACGTGCTGTTGTTCTGTACGCGGATGTAGCGGTTGTTGAGAACGCGGCTGTATTCTCGTGAGACCTTTCCATTCCCCGACTGTCCTTCGGAAGTTCCTTCCCACTTGCCGACGAGAAAGGCGAGCGTCTGCAGTGGGTCTGCCAGTGCCGGCTGCTGAGCCGCAGTGAGTGCGACAGATCCAAGCAATGCAGATACGACAACGACGGACAGATATCCTCGACGACGCGCGAGCCAGTTCATGGGTGGGAATCTCCTGGACACCTATTACGGCTTGCCGGTAATTCCTTTTTCGCCCTCACGAGCGTAGACATCTATCCGCCAGAGAAACGTGCTGCCGCGATAACGGAGCCGCCAGCCGCCTCCCTCGAGCGCCGCCTGCATGGCGGCCGGCGGATGCACGAACGTGCGAAACAGATTGCCTTTGAGGCGACGGAGAAGATTCTCGAAGCCGATGACCAACCGGACGTCCGGGCGGGCGCGCGGGTAGGTCATTCCGATGACGGATCGGCCGCGCGTCATCGCCGCTTTCAGCAGAGGCAGCCACTCCGCGTAGCAGCAGACCACCCGGTCCATCACGAGGATGTCGGCCGCACTCATCCCGCCAGCGGTTTCGACGAAGTCGCCAAGGACCGTCTCGACGCGATCGCTCAGTCCGCTGCGCGCGGCTTCGCGACTGGCCGCTCCGACGTAGGCTGGTGAGGCGTCAGCGAGACAGGCTCGCGACGCGCCGGCCTTCAGCAATTCAAGACTCAGCATGCCGACACCGGCGCCCACATCGAGCACGGAGCGACCGCTCACGCCAGAACGACGGAGCGCACCGAGCAGCAGTCTGGCGCGCTTGTCGAGGCCCTTGGTCCGAGAGGCCGCCAGGTCTTGTTCGGCAACTTTCTCATCGAAATGCCGGGACGCGGCTTGGCAGCAGTCGCTCATCTCGGCTTCCGAGCGTACACGTTGACGCCAATCACGCCGTACTTCCGCGCGGTGCCTTCCTTGGACGTGCCGCGGAAACAATCGAAACGCTCGGTGATCCTGACGTCTGAGAATCCGGCCTCACCGAGAGCAACGGCAAGCTCTCCCTCCGGGAGAGCACCGGCGATTCAACCCGTCCACAAGTCGACATTCCGTCGAACGGACTCCGGGAGCTCGCCCGCAACGACGATGTCGCCATAGAGAAACTCACCGCCAGGTTTGAGCACTCGGTGCGCCTCGCCATACGCGCGACGCTTGTCCGATGTCAGGTTCAGCACGCCGTTGGAAATGACGACGTCGATGGTGTTCGAGACCGCCGGAAGCGCCATGGCATCACCGATGCGGACTTCAACGTTATCGAGTCCGGCTGTGCGAGCACTCTGGAGCGCACGGTCCGCCATCGCTTCGGTCATGTCGACACCGATGGCGTGACCTGCCGGTCCAACAGACGTCGCGGCGAGGAGGAGATCGGTCCCCGTGCCGCAGCCGATATCGAGGACCGTTGCCCCCGACGCGATGGGTGCGATTCGGTGAGGATTCGCGACACCGGCGAAAGACGCCGTCGCCTCTGTCGGAAGCTTGGCGAGCGCGTCGCGATCGTAGCCGAGCCACCCGGCGGCGTAGTCTGGCCCGCGATGGAAGTGAAATGTTCCTGACGGTTCACTGGCGACTCGCGCATAGATCGCCTGAATCTCGTCACGCAGTTTTCGAGTATCGAGATCAACGGGACAAGCAAGAGCCATACGATGTGTCCTCTTTGATGTGTGGTCGTTTGAGTCTGTCCTCGACTTCAACGTCTCTCGAAGGCGCGCGGCGACCAGTACGCCTGACAGACCCGTGAGAGCCGCCACGATCCAGATCGCTCCACGCAGCCCAATGATGTCGGCGGCCACGCCCGCGATGAGTGCGCCGACGACGTACCCGAGATCGCGCCAGAGGCGATACACGCCAATCGCTGAGCTGCGCCACGACGCCGCGGCGACATCGCCGACGGTGGCGAGCAAGGTCGGATAGACCATGGCCGTACCCAGGCCCAACAGCACGCCGCCCCATGCGAAGGTGACGAAGGACTGTGAGGCCGCGAAGACCATCAGTCCCGCAGCCTGCACGCCCATGCCCGAAGCGATGAGCCACTTTCGGCCAACTCGATCGGAGAGCGCGCCGGTGCCCAGTTGAGCCAGGCCCCACGTCGCGGGATAGATCGCCGCAAGGGTGCCAATCTGTTGCAACGTCATTTGCGCACTGGCGAATAGCAAGGGGAGCAGGCCCCACGCCATCCCATCATTGAGGTTATTGACGAGCCCCGCCTGGCTGACCGTGGACAAGTTGCGATCGCCGAGCGTCGTACGCCAGAAGACATCTCGAGGCGGTTCGGCATTCCTGTCGGATACCTGGGTCTCGAGGGCGACATGCGATGACGTGTCGCGAACGATCACCGCGGACAGAGCAAGTCCGACTGCGACGAAGACCACGCCGAGATAGAACGGCTGAGGTCGAAGACCGTATTCGGCCGCGATCCATCCAGTCGCTGCCGCGGCCAAGGCGACTGCCATATAGCCGGCAGCTTCATTCAGACCCATCGCAAGGCCGCGTCGCTCATGACCGACGAGATCAATCTTCATGATGACCGTCGCCGACCACGTCAGTCCTTGGCTCACGCCAAGCAGGACATTGGCCACCAGAATCCACGTCCACGTGGGCGCCCACATGAGCAGGAAAGGCACCGGCGTGGCAATAAGCCACCCAGCGATGAGGACCCGCTTACGTCCATGCCGCTCGGCCAGTCGACCGGCGGCGTAATTCGTCAAGGCCTTACTGAGACCGAACACGACGATGAACGACAACACGCTAGCGCGTACGGCTAGGCCGAATTCGCGCTCCGCCATCAAAGGCAGGATGCTCCGTTCAATGCCTGCCATCGCGCCGACGAACGCGTTCACGACCACCAGCAGGGCGAACTGCGCCGCGTTCTCGCGAAGTCCGAGACGAATCGGCGCCGTGTGGGACAGCGTGCGCGAGGTCATTGAGATGCGCCTTCGGACAGGCCGCGATTGAACGCCAGGATCGCTTCCATGCTCGCCGGCTTGGGCGGCGCCGTGCTCAACGCGTCGACGAAAGCGTCGCGCTGCATCGTGAGCATCGGGTTCCAGCGCTTCTCGAACGCGATGGTGCTGGTCGGCTTTCCGCTCAAGCCCGTTCCACAAACCGATCCTGAAAAGTGTCCTGGATAGATCTCGACGTCGTCTGGCAGCGTCAAGACTTTGTCGTGAAGTGAGTGATGCAGCAGCACGGCGTTTTCGCGGGCGCGGCCGGGCAGATCCGGACGGCCGACGGCTCCCACGAACAGCGTGTCGCCCGTCAGCACGAACCACGGTTCCGGACCACGTTTGAGGTCGGTGACGACCAAGCACACGCTGTCATCGGAATGGCCCGGCGTATGAACGACGCGAACGCGGGTGTTGCCGAGCTCGATCTCGTCGCCATCACGCATCGGTGTGAACTCGAAGGCGACGTCGGCAGCCTCATGCAGGCAATAGCGCGCGCCCGTCAGTTGAGCGAGGGCCCGCCCGCCGGAGCGATGGTCGGCATGAACGTGAGTGTCGATGACATGCGTGATCGCCATGCCCTTGGCGGCAGCGAACTCGCGGTACGACGCGAGATCATCGGCGCGTGGATCAACCACCGCACACTTGCCAAGGCTGCCGCATCCGAGCAGGTACGCTGAGCACCCGGTATCGAAGTATGAAAACGATCGGAAGATCATGGTTCCCTCAGAGGCCGGCGGTCCACGTCAGCTCACGCGGCTTCAACCGGGTACCCGGCGGATTTCCACTCAGGAAACCCTTCAGTCAATCGCCGCGCTCGCCGGCCGCTTTTCTGAAGAATCTGGACCGCCCGATCGGCATACACGCAGTACGGGCCCCGGCAGTACGCGACGTATTCCTTGTCCTTCGGCAAGCGCCGGAGTTGCTGTTGCAGCTCATCCACGGGCACTGATAGCGCGCCAGCGATGTGTCCTGCCTGGTACTCACGGGATGGCCGCGTATCGAGCAGGACAACATCCTCTCGTCGTAAGCGACCGAGCAGCTCCTTCAGGCCGACCGGCTCGGCGTCCGTGCGGTCTGTGAATTCGGCCCGCACCAGTCGTTCGAGTTCGGCGAAGCGTCGCTCGGCCACGGTCCGCAGCGACCTGCTGAGCGCTGTCACGGAGTCATCCGAGAGCCGGTAGTGAATGAAGAGTCCCTCACGCCGGGTCTCCGTCAATCCGGCGGCGCGGAGGACCTGCAGGTGCTGCGATGCGTTGGCCATCGAGAGGCCGAGCTCATTCGCGAGCGATTCCACGGTCCGCTCGCCCTGAGCGAGCAACTCGAGCATTTCAAGGCGCAACGGACTCGCGAGGGCTTTGCCGATGCGGGCGTACTGCCCGTAGAGGCGGTCCTTGAAGCGACGATGGGCCGGATCGGTCATGTTAAGTAATCAATATAGTACTTGAATAAACGAACGTCAAGGGCGACGTGTAACCTTCCAGCGGCCACGCCCCACCATGCGATGGAATTGACGCCTCAAGCGACATTCACGATAATCGCCGCAGCCATGCCTCGCCTCTGGCGCTCCGTCGTCGCACTCGCCGCCGTTCCGGCGTTTATGTGCGCGTCAGTGGTTGCGCCGAGCCATGTCCACGAGGCCGATGCCGATGACCAATCGGTCATGCATCGACACTTCGCACCGCATCACGAGGCTGAGTCCCAGATTGACCATGAGTCCGGCCACGTCGTCTGGGCGGACGACGCCGCGGTGCCCTCAGTAACCCAACATTTTGTCGTTGTCCTACAAGTCCCCGAAACCGTCCAGGAACCACCAGATGTTCCAGCGCGTTGGTTCGCGATCATCTCAAACGACGCCGCGCCCCCGCATGGCCCTCCGCGTGTCGTCTCGCTTCTTCGTGGTCCGCCCCGCCTGTCCCTCTAGCCTTTCCTGACGGGTTCCCCGTCCTCTGTACGGTTTTCGTTCGTTTCTGGTCGAGGTTGTATGCGTGCAGCCGTTGTTTGCGCCACGCTCGCCGTTGTCCTGCTACCGGTGCGAGCTGGCGCGCAGTCGTTATCTCTCACCGAGGCTCAGGCGCTCGAACGTCTCTCGCCCGATAGCCCGCGCGTCCGCGCCATGCGCGCGGCCACGGATGTCGCGCGCGCGGAGGTGCGCGCCGCCGGCCGTTGGCCGAACCCGCGATTGACTTTCGACCGCGAGGCCGTGGCCGGCACCACGGAGTACATGACGATGGTGTCGCAGTCGCTGCCCCTGAATGGCGCGCGCGGGCTTCAGGTCCAAGCCGCGACTGCGCTGGCGGACGCGAGCACCGGTCGCGTCGACGATGAGTTCCGTCGTGCCCGAGCGGACTTGCGTCTGGCGTACGCGCAGCTTGTCGCGGTCCAAGTTCGTGAGCGAGAGTTGACTGCCGCGCGTGACCGCGTGCGGCTGCTCGCTGAGGTGCTCGCCAAGCGGGAGGCAGCAGGCGACGCGGCTGGATTCGATCGATTGCGTGTGGAGCGTGAACTGCTGGATCTCGACGCGGATCTGGCGCTCGCCGGTACCGACCGCACGCGAGCCCAGGCCACGCTGACGAGCTTCTTCGCCGGGCCACTCGATGCGAACCGAATCGTCGCAGTCAGCGCCTCCAATGTGCATCCGCCACTCCCGACCGTCGAAGCCCTCGTCGAGCGCGCTGAGTCGGTCCGGGGAGACCTCCGGGCGCTCACGAAGGAAAAACAGGCCGCCGGCTTTGCCGAGCAAGCGGCGGGCCGACGTCGAATACCAGATCCCGAGATCGTGGGTGGCACGAAGACCTCATCGTTCGCAACCGGCGACGTCGGCACCGTCTTCATGGTTCACGCGGCGGTGCCCTTGTTCGATCGGTCACAAGCCGATCGCGCGGTCGCACAGGCAAGGGCCCAGCTGGTCGAGGCTCGGGCCGAGGTCTTTCGCGTCAGCTTGAGAGCACAGATCGTGGCGGTGCGCGCCGTGGTCGAACAGCGACGCGCGATCGCAGACCGGTACCGCAGGTCTGCGGGTTCCGATCAGATCGAGCGCATCGCCCAGGTGAGCTACGACGCCGGTGAGCGCGGCATCCTCGAGCTTCTGGATGCCTTTCGGACGGGATCGGCCGGACGACTGCGGCAAGCGCTGCTCGATGCCGCGGTGCGCGACGCGGAAATTGAACTGGAGTTCCTCAGCGGATGGGAGTTGCCGTCATGACGCGACGTGGATTGCTGACTGTGACGCTGGGTTCGGTCCTCATGCTGCCGGCCTGTTGGCATCGCGAAGCCGCCGCTCCGCCCGAGACTCCGACGCTGGACGTGACCAACTGGACGGACAAGACCGAGTTGTTCATGGAGTACCCGCCGCTGGTCGCAGGACAGTCCGCAAAAATTGCGGTGCACCTGACGGAGATGGCGCAATTCAAGGCGCTGACCGTTGGCAAGCCGAAGATCGAGTTCACGCCGGCTGCCGGTGGCCCGCCGACGGTGCTGATCGGAAATGAACCGTCGCGGCCAGGTGTGTTCCGCGTCGAGGGCGCCCCTCCGGCCGCGGGGCAGTACCGCTGGGCGCTGATCGTGGAGACACCCGCCGATCGCCACGACCTGGGCACGGTCACGGTGTTCGCGGATGAAAAGAGCGCCGTCGCGGATGCCGAGAAGCAACAGCACGATGACCCGACCGCAATTCCGTACCTCAAGGAACAGCAATGGACGAATCCATTTGCAACCGACAAGGTCCAGGAGCGTGAACTGCGAACGGCGATTCGTGTGCCAGCCGTCCTCGCTGCGGTCACCGGAGGCGAGTCTGTCGTCGCGGCGCCAGCGGCCGGCCGATTCACGGCGGAGACGCTGGTGAGGATCGGCGCCGCCGTTGCCGCCGGGCAGGAATTGGGTCGGCTGGAACCGAGATTGGCGAGCGGGCAGGACCGCGCCACATTGGCCGCCGACGTCGCCGAGGCCAAGGCGGCACTGGACGCGGCCACGGCCGAACAGGCACGCGCCGATCGGCTGCTGGCTGAGCGTGCCGTGCCGGCGCGCCGGGTGGAAGATGCGCGTCGCGCGACGTCCGTCGCCGAAACGCGCCTGCGTGCCGCCGAAGCACGCTTGGCGCAACGTGACGAGACGCTGCACAACGGGGGCAGCACGGCCTCCGGGAACGCGTTTGTGCTCAAGGCGCCGCTGTCGGGTCGGATCGCGCAGGTCTTGGCGACGCTGGGTGCGTCGTACGACGAGGGTGCGCCGCTCTTCAAGATCGTCCGCACCGATCGGCTGGAGCTCTCGGCGCAGGTTCCCGTATCCGACGCGCCGGCAGCGCGGGCGGCGAACGCGGTGGAGCTAGAAATCGCCGGGCGTCCGGATCCCTTTCCGGTCCGGCCGCTTCATGTCCACGACGCCGGCGTGATCGATCCGGCGACGCGCGCGTTGCCCGTGCAGTTCGAGATCGATAACCCACAAGGACAACTGCTGATCGGACAGCACGTCACGGCCTTGCTCTACACGCGCGAGCGCGTGCGAGGCCCGGCGGTGCCGAAGGCCGCGGTGCTGATGGAGTCTGGCCGGCCATACGTGTTCGTGCACGCGAGTGGCGAGAGCTTCACCCGTCGGTACATCGAGATCTCGGCTCGCGATGGCGACTGGATCGGCGTGAAGACGGGTCTCCGCACCGGCGATCGCGTCGTCATCCGCGGGTCCTATGACGTTCAGCTGGCCTCGGCCGCGAAGGGACTCGCGGGCGAAGGTCACGTGCACTGAGGCGAAATGAAATCTCTTATTCAATGGTCAATCAAGCACCACTGGATGGTGCTGGTGTTGTCCGTGTTGCTATTCGCTGGCGGCGCGTGGACGGCGCTGAGCATGCCGGTCGATGTATTTCCGGATCTCACGGCGCCAACAGTCACCGTGCTGACCGAGGGTCACGGCATGGCGCCGGACGAGATGGAATCGCTCGTCACGTTTCCGATAGAGAGCGCGATCAACGGCGCCTCGGGTGTCCGCCGGGTCCGATCGGCCACGGCGCTCGGCATCGCGGTGGTCTGGGTCGAGTTCGACTGGGGCACGGACATCTTCCGGGCACGTCAGGTCGTCGCGGAGAAGTTGACGCTCGTTTCGAGCACCCTGCCACCTCAAGTCGAACGGCCCATTCTTGCGCCGATCTCGTCGATCATGGGCGAAATCCTCTTCTTCGCAATTTCAGGTGATGCGGACGATCCTCTTACGCTGCGAACCGTCGCCGACACGGTCGTGCGGCGTCGGCTGCTAGCCGTCGCTGGCGTCTCGCAGGTCACGCCCATCGGCGGCGCTGAGCGACAGTTTCAGGTCGTTGCCCGCCCTGATTTGATGCGCGCGAACGGAGTCTCCCTCACCGAACTGCTCGATGCCGTTCGTGGCGCGAGCCAGAACACCTCCGCCGGCATCTTCACGGAAGGCTCGCAGGAGTACGTCCTGCAAGCCGTCGGCCGCGCTCGCACTGCGGACGAGATTGGTGAGAGTCTCGTCGCCGTTCGAGGCGGCCGATCGGTGCTGGTACGCGATGTCGCCTCCGTGCGAGAAGGTGCAGCGTTCAAGCGGGGTGAGGGTTCGCGCAATGGCAGGCCCGCGGTCATTGTTGGCGTTCAGAAGCAGCCGGGCGCCAACACGATCGAGCTTACGGCGCGTCTCGATCGTGAGCTCGATGCACTGCAACGGGAACTGCCGGCGGGCATGACGATCGACCGAAAGATCTTTCGCCAGTCAGACTTCATCCAGGTCGCCGTCCACAACGTCATCGCGGCCCTTCGAGACGGCGGCATCCTCGTCGTCCTTGTCGTTCTGTTGTTCCTGGCCAATCTTCGTGCGGCCGCCATCACGCTGACGGCCATGCCGCTCTCGCTTGCCGCCGCCATCCTGGTCCTACGTGCCTTCGACGCCACGATCAACACCATGACGTTGGGTGGCATGGCCATCGCGATTGGCGCCCTAGTCGACGACGCGATCATCGACGTCGAGAACGTGGTGCGGCGCCTGCGGGCGAATCGGGCGCTGCCCGAAAGCGATCAGCGGCCGGTAGCCGACGTCGTTCGGGACGCGACCCTCGAGATCAGAACGTCGATCGTATTCGCTACGGTCATCATCGTCCTGGTCTTCTTCCCGGTGTTCGGTCTCTCGGGAGTTGAAGGACGCCTGCTGACTCCGCTGGCGTTCGCCTACATCGTGGCACTGGCAGCGTCGTTGCTCGTCGCGATCATCGTGACGCCAGCCCTGTGCTCTGCGTTCCTGCCTCGCGCTCGATCTATCGAGCGCGGTCATGACGGTTGGCTCGCCCGTACACTCAAGGCGCGGTTTGCGAAAGACCTGCCTGCGGCGCTCGATCATCCACGCACGGTGATGGCGATCGCCGTCGTGTTGCTCGTGGCGGCGCTGATCGGGATGACGCAGATGGGAAGCGCCTTCTTGCCCGAGTTCCACGAAGGCAGCTTGACCGTCCAGTCAAATACTCTGCCCGGTACTTCGCTTGGCAAGTCCGATGAGATTGGTCGCCGGGTCGAGGAAATCATGCTCGCCCAGCCTGAAGTGGTCGCCACGGCCCGTCGGACGGGACGCGCGGAGTTCGACGAGCATGTCCAGGGCGTCGAAGCGGCGGAAATTGACGTCGGTCTTCGTGAAACGGGACGGCCACGGACAGAGCTGCTGGCGCAACTGCGGCGGGGCTTTTCCACCCTGCCCGGTACGAACGTGACCGTCGGACAGCCGATTTCGCACCGCATAGACCACATGCTCTCTGGCACGCGCGCAAACATCGCGGTGAAGGTGTTCGGTGATGATCTGCCGACCCTGCGCCGTCTCGGCGAGAGCGTTCAGACCGCGATGCGGGACGTTCCTGGCGTGGTCGATCTTTCGCTGGAGCAACAGACGGACGTGCCCTTCGTGCGCTTCATCCTGAACCGCGCGGCGATGTCGCGGTACGGGCTGCGCACGAACGACGTCGCAGAGGCGGTGGAGGCTGGGCTGTCAGGTGCGGTGGTCGGGCGGATCTTTGATCGGAGCACCGCCTTCGATCTGGTGGTCAAGTTCGATCCGTCCTTGGCCTCCGAGTTCGAGCGCCTGGGCGAACTGCCGGTCGACCCCCCGGTCGGCGGGCCTGTGCCCGTTCGCCTGCTCGCGGACGTGAGGCGTGAGCAGGGACCGAACATGATTCTGCGGGAGAACGTCCAGCGACGCATCGTCATCTCATGCAACGTGGCGGGGCGCGATCTCGGCAGTGTCGTCCGGGACATTCAAGCGGTCGTATCGCAGGCGGTACCGATGCCGACCGGATATCGCGTGGCCTACGGTGGCCAGTTCGAGAGTCAGCAGCGCGCGTCCACACGACTGCTCGTGCTCGGCATTGGTGCTATCGCCGGGCTCTTCATGCTGCTGGTGCTCGCGTTCGGCCGGTCGCGCGACGCCGTGATCGTCATGGTGAACCTCCCGCTCGCCCTGGTCGGAGGCGTCGCTGGTGTATTCCTGTCTGGCGGCGTTCTGAGTCTGGCCTCGATGATTGGGTTCATCACGCTCTTCGGCATCGCGACGCGGAACGGGATCATGCTCGTCTCGCACATTCACCACCTGATGGAACGCGAAGGCGTCACGGACTTTCGGATGGCCGTCGAGCGAGCCACGCAGGAGCGACTGGTCCCGATCCTGATGACGGCGATGGCGGCGGGCCTCGCGCTGATTCCGCTCGCGCTCGGAGGCGGCAAGGCCGGAAGCGAGATTCAGACGCCGATGGCGATCGTGATCCTGTGCGGTCTCACTACGTCGACCCTGTTGAACATGCTCATCGTGCCCACGCTGTTCCTCCGGTACGGACGCCCCATTCGAGCTGCGGAGTAAGCCGATGCGCGAGGCCATCGGCCCTGCGCCAGCAAGAGTTGCGCGTCCGATACTAGGTCTCGGGCGTTCACTACGGCGGCCACCGCGGCGGTGCGAACGTGATCGAGGGATGGCGGCACGTCGCAATGGGCCTATCGCGGATCGAACGGATTCCAAGGCTTCGCCCCCGGCCCCATGGGCCCTCGATCATCTCCCAACCGTCGGATGCGCCGAAGAACCTGCGGCTCTTGCCATTTGACCAGCGGCTGCGTGAACGCATCGACATCGTCGTCGTGCGCACCAAGCGGGAAGACCGTACATTGATACAAGAAGTCCTCCACCCACGCGCGTCGAGGACTGAGCGAATTCGCCTAACGGTGGGAGTTCATCGTAGAAGTTGAACCAGTCGCGCTTGAGGATTGAGCCGCCGGCCGGTACCGGCCGCTGTTGATACTGACCCGCGTACGCCTCGGATCCGAGCAGCTGCTTGAGCCCGTCGAGCCGCACACGCCCCTCGTGTTCGGGCCACAGGATATCGCCGGTCGCCCGATTGACCACCCGTTTGGTCGTAGGAAAGACGATTTCCGTGGCGACTTCGGCTTCGACCGGACTCGCTCGGCGGACGCCCTTCGGAAGGATGTGACCGCCCGGTCGGCATGACGCTATCTAAGGTTTGCATCCCCGCATAACGATGGCATGGGCACCGAGGCCGTGAGCGGCGCGTCGCGTGCTCGCATTGATGCTGCCAGCGAAGTAGTCCATGTTGTGGAACACCTCGGCGGACAAACCAGCAGCACGCAAGAGCGAGACGTAGTCAACCTCGGTGATCGCGCCGACCACGCACTCGGCCCAGAGCCGCGGATCGGCCCGCGACTGCTCCGATACCGGCACGCGCAGCGCGATATCCGAGATCTGCAGTCGACCACCGGGCTTGAGGACTCGAGCTATCTCGCCAAACGCGGCCGGTTTGTCCGGCACAAGGTTCAGCACCCCGTTGCTGGTGACCACATCGACGCTCGCGTCGGGAAGCGGAATCTGCTCAGCATTCCCTTCGATCACGCGCACGTGTCCGATCTTCTTCGCCACCACGATGCGCTGAAGCTTCTCCCGCATTGCCCGCGTCATGTCGAGCCCGAACACGACGCCCTTCTGACCGGTCAACATCGCCGCGATCAGCGCGTCGGTTCCGGACCCGCTGCCGATGTCGAGCACGGTATCGCCTGGGCGGATGACGTCCGCCGCGAACGGATAGCCCACACCCGCGAATGATTCGGTGGCCTCGCCCGGGAGGCACTTGAGCAGCTCGGCAGGATAGCCAACGAACACGCAGGCCGAGCGCCCCGTCGGAAAGTGGAACACCGTGTCAGGGCGCGAGGCGACGTCGGTGTACATCTCTTCGACGGCTTTGAAGATGAACTCCCTCTTGTCACTCCAGAGTGCCATCGTGGTGAACTCCTTCGCCGCGGAAAGTCGGGTTCTTCGCTCAGAACCTCTTGATCAGATTCCGAACCCGGTCGCGCGTTGTCGACGGGATGTCCTCAGTCGAGAGCGCCGACAGCCGCTGCTTGAGCCGACTCTCGAACTCCATCCGTGAGCAGCAACCGCGACAGGTGCGCAAATGTCGCTCCACGCTGTCGTGCTCGCTGTCGGACAGCTCATGGTCGATGAATTCCACGAGGCGTGTCAGGGCCTGCTCACAGGCCATATCGTCCGTCTCAGACATAGAGTCCTTCCCGCGCACTAACCGTGAGTGCTTGCCGTCCGCGCAGCCTGGAGGCCGTGGTCGCGGGCGACATTCCATAGCGTCCGCTGCAGCGCGCTGCGCGCGCGAGCGAGCCTGGAGCGAACGGTGCCGACGGGCACATCCAGCGCCTCCGCAATCTCGCCGTACTTGAGTCCCTCGACGTCAGCCAGCACGACGACGACGCGGTAGTGCTCGGGCAGAGCTGCCAGCGCTCGATCCAGATCCTCGCGCAGCAGTTTGTCGAGGAACTCCTGTTCGGGATTGGCGAACCATAGCAGGAAGGGTTGGTGCAGACGTTCGAAGATCGAGAAGGCGCGCTCCTCGTCTCCGGACTCGTCCAGGAGCAGCTCTTCCCGCGGACGCGCCAGCGCCTTCCGTCGCTCGCTGATGAAGGTGTTGTTCAGAATCCGGAATAGCCACGCCCGAAAGGCACTTCCGTCCGCCAGCGACGCACGCGCACGCCACGCGCGCGTGATGGACTCAGCGACCAGGTCCTCCGCATCGGCCTCGTTCTTCGTTAAACGCCTGGCCACGCCGTGCAGCGGACCGAGGATCGCCAGAACCTGGGTCTCGAAAGCCTCCTTCGAAATGGTCACTCTGCGCCCGCCCCCATGACGCGGGGACCGGCGAAATGGTTCCAGTGGTCGGGCAGCATGACAGCTCCACGCATTGTTGCCGGGATTCCCGCGCAATTCCAGCGTGCTGGAACCATTTCGCAGACGGCGGCGTCCTCGGCGGTGAATCACGGTGAAAGCGCCGCGGGCTGAAGCCGACGAATCGAGAACTGAGTCAATCAGGAATCCCAGGAGGTCCAGGGTGAGTGCAGCTGTTGCGAACTTCGACATCGATGCTCTGAAACAGCGCCTTCGAGCCACGTGGATGGCGGGCGACTACGATCGTTTTTCCCGCTTCATGGAATCAAGCGCCGTCGAGTTCCTCGACCGCGTTCGTATCCCGCCAGGAGCGTCGCTGCTCGATGTGGCGTGCGGTTCTGGCCAGCTTGCCCTGATTGCGGCACGGCGCGGTGCCCGGGTGACGGGCGTCGACATTGCGGCCAACTCGATTCGTGCCGCGCGCGACCGCGCGCAGGCGGAGGCGCTGCCGGCCAAGTTCGACGACGGCGACGCCGAAGCCTTGCCCTATCCGGACGCCAGCTTCGATGTGGTGGCGAGCCTGTTCGGGGCCATGTTTGCGCCTTGCCCCGATCTCGTCGCGCAGGAGCTGGTCCGTGTGTGCCGGCCCGGCGGGATGATCGCGATGGCGAACTGGACCAAGACAGGCTTCATCGGCCAGATGTTCACGCTCGTCTCCAAGTTCATCGCGCCGGCGGGAATGCCAGCGCCCGTGCTCTGGGGCGATGAGTCGATAGTACGCGAACGGCTCGGTTCCGCTATCGCCGAGTTCCAGTTGACACGCGTGATGTACCGGTTCGACTACCCGTTCTCGCCGGCGGGTGTCGTCGATTTCTTTCGCGAGTACTACGGGCCGACCAATCGCGCATTCGCCCCGCTCACGACACA
>Ga0137427_10000133_pt1 | contig 40062 bp, 53 predicted proteins | sample EasRivERMZT700_2_FD_102309 | JGI IMG/M metagenome (GOLD analysis project Ga0137427, IMG submission 102309) | Soil microbial communities from meander-bound floodplain in the East River, Colorado, USA - East River MetaG ERMZT700_2 | ecosystem: Environmental > Terrestrial > Soil > Floodplain ...
ACGCTATATCCAAAACGGTCATTGATGTCCTTTAGATGATTCACGTCCAGCGCAAGCAGCAATATGCTCGCCTGGCGACGTCTGGCGCTTGCGGTCAAACGCCGGTAAAGCTCATGGAATGCACGACGTCCAGGCAGGCCGGTAAGAGGATCGGGGGCGTGACGTGCCAAAAGACGGTCCGCGTCGTACAAGCGACCGGCGAGAACTCTCAATAGTTCCATCGACATTTCGCTTGAACCCTTCAATGTGTGGAGAAAATCCTGTTCTGAGAGTCGCAGACAAGACGATTTCTCAAGAGTCAATACCGATGCCGATCGAGGCCGTTCTCGCAAAATCCCCAGTTCGCCGAAAACTTCGCCAGGCCCGAGTTCACCGAGAAACATCTCGACTGGGCTATCTGGAACCGCTTCGACCACTCGAACTCGTCCAGACAAGATTATGTAGGCTGAGGTTCCCGGTTCGCCTTGCCGGATCACCATGTGTCCGGTTGCGAATACTTGCTCGGTCGCGTTCGACAGCAGAGAGCGGAGTTGGTCACGTGAAAGCGATCGAAAGAGCGGAACCGAATGAAGAATCTCCGAATAATCGTTTCTGACCCGGACCGCGGAATCGGCCTTGGGTTGGATGGATTCCGCAGCCGAATAGACGTTTGGATATGCCGTCGCCATACGAACCAGCCAGGCCCGAACACGCGTCCGGAGCATGGGAGGACTGAACGGTGTAGGAAGAAAGTCTGTGGCAATGAGAGCCGTGTTGCGCAGTTCTTCCGTACCGGTGCGGCTGTCCGTCAGCAATAAAACTGGAAGTTCTGGCCGGGAAATCCGAGTGCGGATCGGCTCGATGAAGTCGGCGGCGGGTCCATCATTTAACGTTGAGTTCATGATGACCAGATCCGGCAGCAACGACGCCGCACGATCCAAGGCCGCCTTGCCATCCGGAACCAAGGTGAGCAGCAGTCCGTCCTCGGTAAGCACCTGGTCAATCGCGAGCACATCCTGATCTTTATCGCTGACCATCAGGATTCGACTTCCAGCTATCGATCGATGCTCGAGAGCAGAGACATCTGCTATCAGTGTCGTCGAGCCCCGGCCGACAACTTCGATCTCCAGACCTTCGGCTGCTGCGAAGACTTCTAAAGTGGATCCTGCGGCTTTTGCCCGCTCGCGCGCCTGAGTTTCGAGATTCTGGACGGCGTTGTCGTCGTGAGTCGGATCATGGTGGAACAATGCAAGTTGGCCGACTCCCGCTGCTATCGCGACGTCGGTAGCATATTCAATCGTGCTGTGTCCCCAGCCGAGCTTCGTTTTGTATTCGTCGCAGGTGTACTGCGAGTCGTGAATAACGAGATCCGCGCCCTTCAGAAATGCAATGTGACGCTGATCGCCCGGATGCTGATATGAACCGTCCGGAGAATTCCAGAAGGGTTCGTGATCCGTGACGTACGCCACCGTGGTATCCCCGCTGGTGATCCGGTAGGAAATCGTTGGCGCCGTGTGGTTCAGATATTGAGTCTCGACCAGGACTTCGCCGATGCGAAAAAATCCTTCTTCAAGTTCCGAAAAGTGAATTCGGCTCGACAGTTCATGCAACTTAACAGGGAAGTAGGAATACTGCATTTGCCCTGACAAGGAGTCCTCGAGACTGCGTTGAAAACCTGACGGTGCGTAGATGTTTAACTCAGTGCCGGGCAGAAACGCCGGTGTGAAAAAAGGAAAGCCCTGGATGTGATCCCAGTGCGTGTGGCCGATCAGAAGATAGATTCGATGCGGTCCCTTGCGTGAACGCAGCAGGTCGAGACCAAGTTCACGTATTCCGGTGCCGCAATCGAGCACCATGAGCGTCCCGTCATCTGTACGGATTTCGACGCAGGATGTGTTTCCACCGTAAATTGCGGTTCGATGACCAGGTGTTGGAATCGAGCCGCGCGTGCCCCAGAACCGTACGTGCATCAACTTGGCGTTCCTCGAATCCCGCTGCCAGACAGCGGGAAAGGGATAGTGTAGGTGGTGACAAGTTTGAGTCAAGCACAATTGCCGATATACCTCCTCTGGTATACTCGGAACGATGTCTGATTCCAATTCACCGCGGTACGACGAACGACCGTGGGGAAACTTCACGGTTCTCGACGAAGCCTCCACCTACAAGGTCAAACGGATCGAGGTTTTACCTCACAAACGACTCAGCTATCAGAAACACGCTCAACGAGCGGAGCATTGGATGGTTGTCGCCGGAAGTGCCAGAGTGACGCTGGACGGCCGTGAAATCCGATTGGACGTCGGTGAGACCGTGGACATTCCTGTCGGATCGGCGCATCGCATCGAGAACACCGCTGACGAGAAACTGGTGTTTATTGAAATCCAGCGCGGCCCGTATCTCGGCGAAGACGACATACAACGCTTACAGGACGATTTCGGCCGGCTGAATCAGGTATAATTCACACCGCCCTTCGCGTTCGCCCATTTCCCAAAGAAAAACAACTCATGATCTCGGATACAGAGATCCGTCTTCTTTATGGAGAGAGCGCGGTCATCTCAAGGAAGGGCAGCTTCGTATTGGTTCACCTGGATCGTCCTTCAAAAGCTCTGGTCCGTGCACGCACGCGTGAATTCGATCCTGAGGACTATTTCGATAGCGCGTGTCCGATTTGTGCCATTCAGAGGGAAGGTGGAGTGATCGTCTTCGATGAGTTTTCGTACGACGATGACGAAGACATCATCGTGGAATAACGCTCTTGCCTTGGCGAGAACCCGATGGAAGAATCGAAAGCATGCAGAGAAGACGCACGTTTGGACTGAGCATTTCAGCAATTGTGCTCGGTGTCGTCATCGTGCTCCTGCTTGCACCTCAATCGCGGATTTCAAGAGCACCCCTTCCGCCGCGTTACTCGGACGCGGAATTCTGGCGAATCGTCAGAGACTTTTCCGAACCGGGCGGATTCTTCCGCTCCGACAACTTCGTTTCGAACGAGGTGAGTTTTCAGCAAGTCATTCCCGAACTCCGAAAAATGACGAAACCCGGTGGGGTGTATGTCGGTGTTGGTCCAGAACAGAACTTTACTTATATCGTCGCGTTACAGCCGAAGCTGGCTTTCATCGTCGACATTCGACGTCAAAATCTGCTGCAACATCTACTGTATAAATCCTTGATCGAGGTTTCGGACAACCGCGCTCAGTTTCTCTCGCGTCTGTTTTCGCGCCCCATTCCCAGCGATCTGCCGGCCGACAGCGATCCTTCGCAGTTACTGGCTGCATTCTCGAAATCCGGACCAAGCAAAGATCTTTTCGAAAAGAATCTTCGAGAGGTCATCGATCGTCTCACCGTATTCCATCACTTCACATTGGAGACCGACGATCCTAAGACGATCGAACACGTTTATCGGGCGTTTCACACGGGCGGTCCGGAAATCCGTTATTCGTTTCCAAGCCCTTACGGTTGGAGCCGTTTTCCTACCTACGCGGAACTAATGCTCGAAACCGATACCAACGGTCGCAACCACAGCTATTTGGCGACTGAAGAGAATTTTCGAGTTCTGAAGAAAATGGAGGAAGAAAACCGCATCATTCCGCTGGTTGGCGACTTTGCCGGCGACAAGGCGCTGCGAAGTCTCGCCGCATATCTCGCCGACCACGACAGTTCGGTCACGGCGTTCTACACCTCGAACGTGGAGTATTACCTGTTTCAAAGTGATGACTGGCGGAAGTTCGTTAATAACCTGTCGACGCTCCCTCTCGACAACAGCAGCACGTTCATCCGCGCCTATTTCAGCGGACTGCGTTTTCCGCCGCAGTCAGGTGGCGTTCGCCCTCAGACTCTCCTGGATAACATATCTGATTTTCTGAAGGCTTTTAGTCAGGGAGAGATCAAGAGCTATGAGGACGTGGTGGAACGTTCAAGATAAGACCGAATCCTGCCTGTCTCTGACACGTTGATTGCGGACGACAGGTTCGTTAAGGAATCGGATCAACGGCATCATTGTGCGAAACGTTTCCAGGATCGTCTTGTAAAAGCTGTTCTGCGTCGCGATTCCGGAGTCGAGATTCCGGCCCGCCAGGTACTGTCGATACTTCAGGTATTCGGCCGCGGGATGGTCCACTGCATATCCTCGTGGCACGCGACTCAACTGATCACCCGAAAGCTGGCCGAACATCTTCCGAAAGGCCTTTCCTTCGATGATGGATCGGAACTTCCTGATGTTTCCCGCAATGTGATCCCGGACGGCCTTTAGGTCCTCGGGCATCGGCATGTATACACCACCGCCGATGAGCACTTCGCTGGACGCAATTTGAAGGTAAAGACCGGCACCCTGATGTTTAGCGAGACCTCTTCTGGGAAAAACTGCTGCTATATGGGTCTTATATGGCGACTTGTCCTTCGCAAAACGTGTATCTCTATAAATTCGATAGATCGAAGTTTTCGGCGCTGCAACCAACTCCGGTGCAACCTGACGGAAGTCTTCGGCGAGAGCCAGTACAAGGGTTTCCATGGGGCGTCTCACAACTTCTTCGTAAATACCCTTGTGCTCCTGAAACCATTCGCGATTATTATGGCGCTGCAAAGACCGCAGGAATCGCAAACCTTCCGAAGGAAACGCGGCAAATCGTTGTGACGTCATGACAAGATATATTGCATTGATATGAGAGCAGAAATAAAGTCACCCCACACTTACATTGAGAAATACGCTTCGCTTCTCGAAATCTCCAAGCGGATCAACTCCGAGAAAAACTTCGAAGAGTTATTGAGTTTGATTGCCTCCGAGGCGGCGAAATTGGTCGACGCAGAACGCGCCACGATTTTTCTTCTCGATAAAGACAAAGGCGAGTTATGGGCGAAGATCGCCCTGGGCGTGGCAAACACGAACACCATTCGATTCGATGCCAGGCTCGGAGTAGCAGGAGCGGTTCTGATTTCCGGGAAAAAGCTGACGGTCGAAGATGCCTACAAGTCGCCGCTCTTCTACCCATCGATCGACTCGATGACCGGCTTTCATACGCGCAACATCCTGAGTGTTCCACTGATCAATTTTCGCCGCGACATCATCGGCGTGTTCCAGGTACTCAATAAGAAAGAGGGTCGATTCACTTCAGAGGACGAGCAGTTTGTCGAGGCACTGGCGTCGCAAGCTGCAATCGCTTTGGAAAATGCTCAAGCGGTCACAAATCTGGAGAACCGCCAACAAGCGCTGCTCGAAGAAAACCAGAGTCTGCGGAACCAGGTTGAAGAGCGATTCACGGCAAAGAGCATTCTTGGAACGACGTCCAGAATAACTGAAATACGCTCTCTGATCGAAAGGACCGCGGAAACCATTGTCTCCGTTCTGGTAACAGGTGAAAACGGCACCGGTAAAGAATTGTCGGCCCGCGCGATTCATTACATGAGTCCTCGCAAGAAGGGGCCGTTTGTCGCGGTAAACTGCGCGGCACTTCCGGAGACACTCGTTGAAAGCGAACTGTTTGGGATTGAAAAAGGTGTTGCTTCCGGCGTCGAACGTCGCATCGGTCGAATTGAGTCCGCTAACGGAGGGACGCTGTTCCTGGACGAAATCGGCGACCTGAGCCTCACGGCACAAGCGAAGCTGTTGCGAGTTCTTCAGGAGCGTGAAGTGGAATGGGTGGGTGGACGTAAGCCGGTTCCAGTCGATATTCGCCTGGTGGCTGCAACGAATAAGGACCTGAAGGACGAAATCTCCAAAAGCAAGTTCCGTCAGGACCTTTTCTTCCGGCTGAACGTCATTCATGTGCACATGCCTCCTCTTCGGGAGATCCGCGCAGATCTGCCGCTGATTGCTACTTTCTTCCTTCGTAAGTACAGCAAGGAAATGGGAAGAGATGTAGAGACAATCTCATCCGATGCCATGAAGGCGCTGACAGCCTACGACTGGCCGGGTAATGTGCGTGAGCTTGAAAACGAAATCAAGCGTGCGGTGGTGTTGACTTCCGGCGGAAGGATTGAGGTTGACGATCTGTCCGAAAGTCTTCGCGAGGAGCGGCTCATTTCATCGGATTTATCATCCCAAGGCTCACCGTCGGGCGACGGCAAACAACAATCGATTAAGAACCGGGTGACGACTCTTGAAATCCAGATGATCCGCGATGCCATGACTCAGGCCAATGGCGATAAGCGTCGGGCGGCGAAAATGCTGGGGTTGAGTCATCAAGGATTGTTGAATAAGCTGAAACGCTACGGCTTGGGGCAGTGACGACCGCAGATAGTATTTCTTCGCACCTCGTTAAAACATTGACTGCCAGCGAAGGCCTCAATGAATTCTTCGAAAACTCCATACCTTATCTTGCAGAATCCTTCGGCGCCAACCGTGCCATCCTGATCGACTTTCGCGAGAATACCGGGCGATTCAACCTCCTGCATTTTATCGGCTACAACCAGCAAGGAAGATTCGAGTTACAGCGCCGGGTGCATGAGATGGACGTGCCCAGGGCGTTATCCGAAAAATCCGCTTATTTCTCCGACGGCAACAGTCGGCTTCTGTATCTTCCACTCTATTTTCTAAGCACGCTGGAGGCGGTTGTCGTATTTGAAGCGGACTCGCCGATCGAACTTAATGCCGAGCGACTCGAGATCGGCAAAATCGCTTCGAAGTTCATTGGCCTGCTGATGTCGTCAAGCCGGCTTTCCATTAACCAGACCGGACTTGTTGATTTTAACGATCTCCAGAGGGCACGTCAGATTCAATTGACGTATCTGCCGGCGGACAACCTCGAGACGGAACGCTACGAAGTGTATGGCTACAATCAATCGTCAGCGTTAGTGGGTGGTGATTACTTCGATTACTTCCGCGTCCGCGATAACTCAATTCAGTGCGTCCTGGCAGACGCCAGCGGTCACGGGCTTTCCGCGGCGTTGATCATGTCTACATTCCGCGCATTGCTGCATGCGGAGATCGAAGAGTGGGATGACGGGGCCGGATTATTCAAAGCCCTCAACCATAGAGTTCATTCGAGGTCCAACGTGGTGCAATACCTGACGGGGGTGTTCCTGGACTTCGACGAACGACATGACCGTTTACGGTACACAAATGCCGGCCATTTCGATCCAGCACTGATCCGCTCCGACGGGCAGATCGATCGGTTAGGCGGCGGCGGACCGCCGTTGGGAATGTTCGGTAATTCCACTTACCCCGCGTTGGATGCCCCTGTGAGATCTGGGGACCTGCTGGTGTTGTTTACGGATGGCTTCACAGATTTGCGGAACGCTACAGACGAACTCTTCGGAGAGGAGAGAATTTTGAAGTTCGTTCGGGAGCATCGAACGCGCCCGCTGAAAGAGATTGCCTCAGTGCTGCTGAATGAAGGTCTGAGCTTCAGTGTGAGTCCGCAACCGGAGGATGATCTGACTTTGTTTCTCGTGAGGTTTCGTTAGATTTGCCTCGCATCGTTATTCCGGACGACGAGCCGCCGGTCATCGTTCCCAGCATCGCATTCCGTCGATTGAACGATTGGGATGTTCGCGCGTACGCAACCCGGCCGTCCAGTCCAACCGAACTGCTCGATCGGATCCGCGAGGCAGAATTTGTCATCAACGTACGATCGACCTCTTCGTTCACTCCGGAAGTCCTTCAGGGATGCCACCAACTTAAATTGATTTCGATATGGGGTACCGGAACAGACAATGTCGACCTGGTCGCTGCACGCAACCTGGGTATTCGAGTGACCAATACCCCGGGAGTCGCTGCCCCTGCCGTCGCGGAGCACGCATTGACCCTGATCTTCGCGGTTGCACGACGGATCGTGGAGGTGGATCAGCAGGTTCGAACTGGTAAGTGGCCGAAGGCAACGGTGACTGGCATAAGAGGAAAGACGCTCGGCTTGATCGGAACTGGCGCGATCGGCAGGGAACTGGCCCGCCTGGGGGAAGCACTCGGCTGTCGTGTGATCGCATGGACTTTTCACCCCAAAGGCGAATTCGTCGAATGGGTCGGGTTCGAAGATGTTTTTCGTCGATCCGATATTGTGAGCGTGCATGTTCGGCAATCGCCTGAGACCGTTGGAATGATCGGCCGCGAACAATTTGAAATGATGAAGCCAGGAGCGATCTTCATCAATACCGCGCGTGGCGCGATCGTGAACGAGAGCGATTTGGTGGAAGTCCTTCGAACGGGAAGAATTGCGGCCGGTCTCGACGTTTTCGAAAAGGAACCATTGCCGTCCGGAAGTCCATTGTTTGGCCTCCCGAACGTCGTCCTGACCCCTCATTCGGCCGGAGCCACTCCTGAAACGACCGAGGCCGGCATCGCACTGGCGATCGAAAATATCATCCGATTTATCGAGGGTCGGCCGACGAATCTTGTAGGCTGAATTCCAGTACCCGAATATCTATCGTATTCGTGGTTCCGCCGACGGTCCTGCGATAGGCGATAGGGCGTCCCGTTTGATCGTCAAACTGCGCCATAAGGTAGGCGGAGTAACCTGCCGGAGCTCCCAGAAGAGCGGGTTTTTCGGCAAGGGCTTGCTCCTGATGCATGATGCGAAAAAGGCCGTCAACGGAGTAGTCTTCACCGTCCTTAAGCTGAATGTGCAGTCCGTTCCTGCGCAATTCCGCGACTTTGCCGGCCGTGACGGTGACTTCAAAAACCGCTTTTTCCACACGATCTCCTTTCATTTCGATGACCGCCTTATAGAATCTCGGCTTTGAAGAATTCCATTTTGCCTGGGCCTGATTTAGCAGTTCCGGAGTGAGGTTCGTTAGATTGGAGCATGCCGTAAGGAGGAAGATCGCTACGATCGTTACGGTTTTGCACTGCACCAAAAGGATTGTAGTGGAAAACCAAATCGGAATATAGGAAAGTACTGCCCGCGTTACAAAACGCGCATAAGGAGAGAGGTTCGAGATGGCGAAACCTGCAAAAAAGAAAAGCAAGAAAGCCGCCGCGAAGACATCCTCGAGGGCCGCGGCCAAGAAAAAATCAGCGAAAATGACCGCTAAAGCACCCAAGCGGAAGGTTGCCGCAAAGGTGAAAACCAAAGCTAAGGCGAAGACGAAAGTCGTGAAGAAAGTCGCGAAGAAAGTCGCCAAAAAGACGGCCAAAACCACGAAGCTGGCGAAAAAGCCGGCAGCGAGGAAGAAGCCGGCGGCTCCGCCGATTGCTCAAGTAACTCCGGTCCCGGCTGAGACTTCGTCGAGTCCTTCGAACTTTTCCTGGGAGTCTTCAAGCATGGAAAACGCCGTGCAGGACGACTTGGGTTTCGACACGGCGGACGATCTTGATACCGACGATGACGAATCAGCCAGCGCTGCATCCGCAGGTTCGGATAGCGAATACTAATTCGATTGCGAATTGCGAATTAGGAATGGCGAGTTGAGCCAGAAGTCAGACCGGCTCCACTAATTCGCAATTTGAAATTCGCAATTCGCAATTCAATGGATCTTTCAAGTCTCTTACATCAACGTTTCGGCTTCACGGATTTTCGTCCCGCCCAAAGGCAAGTGATCGATCGGATCATGGACGGCGAAAGCGTTCTCGCTGTCATGCCGACCGGAAGTGGAAAGTCGCTTTGTTACCAACTCCCCGCGCTGGCATTACCCGGTCTCACCGTCGTCATATCTCCGCTGATCGCTCTGATGAAAGATCAGGTCGATAACCTTGGCCGCCTCGGATTACCCGCTACGGTTGTGAATAGCACCGTATCGCGAGACTTGCAGCGCTCCCGACTTCGACGCGCAATCGACGGCGAAATCAAGCTGCTCTACATTGCGCCTGAACGATTTCAAAACGACGAGTTTCGATCGATGTTGACTCGAGCTGAGGTCAGCCTGCTGGCCGTCGATGAAGCACATTGCATTTCCCTTTGGGGCCACGACTTTCGCCCGGATTACCTCCGACTCAAAGACTTTGCCAAAGATGTGCGCGCTGCCCGTATTCTGGCGTTGACCGCGACCGCGACACCAGCAGTTCGTAAGGACATCGTGAAACAACTTGGAATCGAGCGAGCTCCACAGATTGTCAGCGGTTTCGATCGACCAAACCTGTATCTCGATGTTTCGGAGGTTACGTCCGTCGCCGAGAAGGTACGAGCTATAGCGAAAGCGTTTCGAACTGAAAAACTGGGGATTGTCTACGCGGGGACACGAAAGAACGTCGAAGACCTATATGGCGACCTGAAGAGGGAAGGCGTGGATGCATTGGCGTATCACGCCGGTTTACCCCTCCAGGAGCGCAGGTCTGTTCAGGACAAGTTCATGAAGGCCGAGCGATGCGTCATTGTGGCCACCAATGCCTTTGGCATGGGCATCGACCGTCGGGAAGTTCGATTCGTGATTCACGCCAACATACCGGCTTCGCTTGAAGCCTACTATCAGGAAATCGGGCGGGCGGGCCGCGACGGGAAACCCGCCAAATGCCTGTTACTATTCAGCTACGCGGACAAAAGGATTCCCGAGTTCCTAATCGATTCCAACTACCCGGCTCCAGGAATGTTGAAGTACGTCTTTAACAAACTCTGCCGTATAAGCACGAGTAGTGTTCTAGGAGAACCTTGGAGAAAACTTGCGGAGAAAAGAGACCCTCAGTTCGAAGCTTCTATCTCTATCCTCCAGCGGAGTGGATTCCTAGAGAAAGTTAACAGCTCGGAAGGTTGGGGCGTTCGTATCTTGAAGCCTGACGATCCGGACCTGAAGCAGCTCGATTTCAAGGAACTGGAGGCACGCCGAGAATTCGAATGCCGCAAGTTATCGGTAATGCTGAATTATGCAAGCCGATTTCGAAAGCATTGCTTTAGAAGTTTCATCCTCGGATACTTCGGCGAATGGACAGGTAGTCGGGCTTGCGAAAACTGCGGCCGTTGCGCGCCGGAGAAAAAAGTCAGCCGCCCAGCGTGATCATTTCAATCTTCTTGTGGCTACGAGGCTCGTAGCCAGTTCCGGACTTAAGAGCTTCCCAACGGAGATCGGAATAGCGGTCAACTCGAGGAGCCCAAATCCTCAGAATCTGGCTCTTAAGTTGTTCGTCACTTGCGCCCTCGCGCAACATTGATTTCAGATCAAAACCGTCGGCTGAAAACAGGCAAGTCACGAGCTTTCCATCGGCAGTTAGACGAACTCGAGTGCAACTCGAACAGAACGGCTCCGTTACCGAACCAATAATTCCAATCTCTCCGGTTCCGTCAAGAAACTCGTAATCAACGGCCGGGGCGCTGCCATGCGCTCGCCCCAACTCTCGGACGGGATAGGTTCGGTGGACAGTATCGAGTATCTCTTGTTTGGTGACAGTCTTTTCCAAGCTCCATGCGTTCGCATTACCAACGTCCATATACTCGATGAAACGCATTTCGAAACCGTTCTCACGGGCATATTGAACAAGGTCTAGAACTTCGTCGTCGTTTGTCCCTCGAATAATAACCGCATTGATTTTGATTGGGGCGATTCCGACTCGCTTCGCCTCCTGAATGCCGTTCAGGACTTCAGTCAGGTCGCCACGTTTGGTGATTTCATGGAATCGATCGGACTTGAGGGTGTCCAGGCTCACGTTAATGCGGCGTAGACCGGCCTCGAAGAGCGCGGCGGCTTGCTCGCCGAGGAGAGCGCCGTTGGTCGTAAGAGATACATCGAGATTGGAAATCGCGGTCAAACTCTGAACAAGGCGATGCAATTCGCGCCGGACCAGGGGCTCGCCGCCGGTGAGTCGAATCTTCTGAACGCCAAGTTCAACAAAGATTCCGGACAGACGGACGATTTCCTCGAACGAAAGAACCTGGTTGCGCTCAATCCACGTGTATTCGTCGAACGGCATGCAGTACGAGCAACGGAAATTGCAGCGATCGGTGACGGAAATACGTAAGTCCCGCATGGGGCGGTGAAGGGCGTCTGAAGTCATCACAGTCGGATTATGTGCGGTTCGGGCGTTATCGGCAACCGTTCAATGATGTCGCATAACAGACAGAGATTATGTAATCCGGCGTAAGGCAGCTTAAGTCCAAAGGGGACGGCCACTTAAGAAGGAGGTTTTCTTAACGTGGATGTAAACCCTACAGATTGGGCTTGGTCACAAATTGACGAGAAGGGATTGTCCGCCGCTCAGGGGTTGGTCCTTCTTGCTATCTCCCGTCACTCGACACCCATGCACCAGGGAATATGTTGGCCGGGAGTCGCTACGATTCACGAACTCTGCGGCCTGGACTATCGCTACGTCAGGCGTTTGATCCAGATTTTGGAGCATCGATACCGGTTGCTCGAAACGATTCGCTGCAAGTTTCAAAAGGGGCCATACACTAGTAATTTCTACGTCCTCAGCCTGCCAGGGGAAAGGCCACCGTCTGAGATTCTTAAAGCCCTTCGTCGATTGAGGGGCAACGTCAGATTTGACGAAACGTTGTTCGTCGCTCAGGGGAAGGCGCTACATTTTGGTGAGGGTCCCCAGACCCCTACGACAGGGTCTCTGGACCATGGTCCCCGGACCCCAACGGCAGGGTCCCCGCACCCTGGTCAATCAACCCTCACGCCGGGGTCTACCCGCCCTGATGGTGAGGGTCCCCAGACCCCCTTTTATGAATTCCAAAAAGAAGGGAAAGGCGGGGACTCCTCTCTTCAAGATTCCCCTAAAGAGATACATACGTCTCTTTATACCGTTCGTTCGGGGGAACGAACGGTAACCAAAAAGGACTTCCAAAAGTTTTGGGGACCGGTTGAAGGGAGACTCAGGAAGGAAATAGAGCCGGACACCTTTCGTCGTTGTTATGAGGGGTGCCAGGTCCTCAGCGTTACAGCCAGTGAGATCACACTCGCCGTTCCACCGGCGCTGATCGAGTACTACGCCAACGCCGAAAAAGCAGCCAAGATTCTCGCCCTCCAAGCCGGGACGGATTTTATGCGAGGCCGGGAGCTTGTCCTGGTGCCGTTAGGAAAGGGGTCTCAAGGATGAGGAGATTTCTTTTTCCAGACGTTCATCACTGCACCGTTGCAGGCTTGAAGCGAATAGACGGGCTTTCCTCTCGCGTTTGCGAACGACAGATCAATTCCCGCCTGGATACAGTCCAGCGGGATTCCTTGCTCGAACCACTTTTCAATAACCGGCCAATCGGTTGGATCGAGAAGCACAAACTTTCCGCGCTTCTCCTGAAAAATGAATTCAACCGCGGTAAAGAAACCCATGTAGGTCGCCATGCCGCGGAATTGTATAGGAGGTTTTCTCACGATGAAAACGCTTCCGTGTCTCGAATGTGAGCAACCCATCATTCAAACCTTTGGCATTCGAAAACTGCGAAGGATGCACAAAGGCCGTTGTGAACAACGCCGTTACTCTCGCGAGAAAAAGCGCCGCCGCCTCGCGATGAAACTCCGGAGGAAACCATGAGCAAAGAAGACGACGTCGTTGTGACTGTCGTATTGACGCCGATGCAGGCTTTTCAATTCGCGCAATTTCTGAAGCGTTCCACTTTCAACCAGTACCTCGAAAACGCCACATCAGAAGACGAGGCATACGTCCAGATCGAAGCGGGGAACCGGATCCGGCAGGCACTCGCCGAGAAAGGATACGCACCGCGATGAGACAACTTCATTTCGATCCGGAAGTGAACGAACTGAACCAGCGCCAGGAGCTTTGGCGTGGAATCCGCCGCCGCTGCGCCGCTCTGGGATGGACACCGGATGACCTCGACGTGATTTGCGTCGAAACGTTCGGCGAAAAATTCGGACTGCTCACCCACTCTCAATTGGAGGCCCTGGCCGGATACTTTGCCAGGTTTGTGAAGCAATGAGCGTCGGAGTTAAATGTAGCCGCTGTTCTGGCGCGATTGTGACGTTCAGCGCTGTCGTTGACGGAATCTCGCCGCCGCCGTCAGGCTTCCAGTCAGGAGGATGTCACGTCGAAGTGATTCAGTTGTTCTTACCCTTGCCGTGTTGCCATGAAACGTATCGGCTATTGCTTCACACACTCACAGCCGCGGGCATCACGGTAAAGGATGGGACTACGCCGCCGAAATGAACGCCAACCCGGAAAAGTATCTCGTCTTTGGAAATTGTCTGCGAGCCTCTATAAACGTCGCGGGAACAACGGGGGGTGTCATCCCCCCACCCTTACCCTGAAAATGCAACCACGGCCAACGTGGAAAGAATTTTCACAGCTCGTCGAGGAACTTTCCCACCGTAGCATCAAAGATCCGTTCCCGCTGGATCGTCCATCCCTGGGTTGCGGCCATCGCCCGCAATTGGTCGAGATCTTTGCTTGCGGCATTCCGGGTTAAACCGGCCGCGTCGATGAATTCAATTTGATGACTGAGATTCACGGGCAGGGGTTTCCCGATCGTCACATCGTAGGCGGTGCTCGAGCTGGGAGCCGCGGGCTTGCCTCGCAGCAAAAAAAGGCCGGCAATTATGGCAATCCACCACATCAGAACCCCCCGAGAAATGGAGTGATGTCGACGTCGAGGGGGACCTCGATCACACGCGCCCGGCAAAGGACCGTTGTCGAAGCCAGGAGCGCAATGATGCTGATGAGAATCCCGTCCGGATTCGGAACCCACACCGGAGCCAGGCCCTTCATGTAGGGGTTCGTCGCGGCCGCGGGATGGTCGACGTTGATGCCGCCGATGATCGGAAACGACATGACGTCATCCGTGCGATGCCGGAATATCTGCATCTGTTGCGGTGATACAGCTATAGGGTTTTGTTCGGGCTCGTAGTGAACGACGACCACGCCTGAAGCGATCGGAGCCGCGGAAATCGCAAAGTACAAATTCAGCATCACCCATTGATAGCCGATGGGAGGAGCGAGCCGGAAACGAGCGATTCCCGCGGCCCTGATATCGTCGAAAATTTTCGGTATCGGTCGAACCGGCCAAGTTAAGCACTTGCTCATTTCAGCAACGCGAGAGCGCCGAGCAAACCCGCGACGATCGCAATCCCTCCGGCGTCTCCCGCTCCCGCGATCCCACCGCCGCCCCGCGCCGCGATCGCGTTATCGAGGTACTTCAACGTCCCCCCGTCGACGGGATTGCCCCACAGATCACGATCGACTTTGTTGCCGTTGCCGTCCGTTCCATCGAGCAACGGGAAAATAGTATTCCTCGCTTGAACGGAAGCGCGGCCGTCCGTGAACATCGAGTCTCGCGTGAAGTCGTTGAACGCGCGTCCCGCTTCGACGAGCTGCTGACGCAGCTCCCGCAAACGTTGAATGGACGTCGCCGGATCCTCGGCTTCGATGTGCGCCAGGTCGAGCAAGTCGGCCACCTGGTTTTGCACCGGCACGATTTGATTTGCTTCGCGGGCGCCCGCGCGAACGAGCGAAAAGAGTTTTGAAAACGCTTGTGTCACGAGATCCGCGACGGAGCCGACTTTAAAGTTTTTCGAGTACGCCTGATTTTGGGAAACAACAGAATCGTAGGTCGGATTATTGAAATTCATAAGACTCCCATCATGGAAACGGCCGGAGCACTGTCCAAGCCTGGGGGTAAAGGCTCTCTCAAGCTGCCGCCGATGCACGTCCACTCTTGCGCCGCACTCAGGGTATCGGTTCGCGTGAGACTCGCCGCGCCAGCAATGTGAGACACGGCCGCGCCTCGCGCCGGAGCTGCCGCGCCGGAAGGATTGTTAAAGTCCGTTGTCCAGCTCGCGTCTGGAGTGTTGGTTTCTGGAGTGCACACCCAACAGGTGAGAGTGATTGCCAGTTCATCTGCAGCCGATGCGCCGGTGATCGATGGCGTGGTATTCGGCGGAGTCGTGCTGATAGCAAAGGTTGGCGTCCAGTTCTCAGACACCGGGTTGGATTGATCAACGCCGTAGGCCGACACTGCACCCATTCCGCCCACCGTCGTAGCCGAAAAGTTGAAGGTGAGGGTGTGTGCGGCTCCGTCAGGCGTGCCCAACGGCCGGTCCCACCATTCGGCCCGCGCAGGGTGATTTTCGTCGCGCCGGCCGGCGAGCGCCGCGCCGTTGTAATCGCAATTACTGATATTTTGCGAGCCGCGATGACCGCTCATTCCTGCAATGTAGGAATTCGCTTGAGCCTGTGCCGTGTGCGAAAAGTTGACCGTTGCCGCCCCTGGAGCAGGAAGCGTCGTAGAGGATTGCGCGCCAAAGGACACGGATCGATGGTTATCAATGTCTTTGTCGATTGCTTCAAAATCCACACGGGAGAACGTTTCATCTACCGACAACTCGCCGTCCTTGATGTCCACCAAGCCGCCGAATTGTTGAGCGTTGCGGAGTGTAATCGCATCGAGAGCCGCGCCGCTCACATCCGCCGAGCGTAGTGCAATCACTTGCCCTTGGGCTTTCCAGGAAGCGCCGGTAAGCCGGGAGCGGCCGTTGACCGGGAGCGCCGCTTCGGAGTGCGCAAAACTCCATTCGAGGCCGTCATCGGTCGCGACACAAAACAGACCGGGCTCTGATTCCCACACGTCGGCGAACGCATGGAAACCGTCCGCGGTATCGAGAGCGGGGATTCCATAAGACACAAGAAACTGCGCGTTGACGCCGGGCTTGGCGATCGGCGCGCCCTGTATCCGCTGCACGTTAACGTAGGGATCGTTGACGCCGTGCTTGACGATCACGACGGATCCGGACACGAGCCACACGGAATAGGCGACCAGGACTCCAGGCACGGTGTGACGGATCGTCAGCGCAGCGGTTCTCATAGCCGCGTGATTCCTTCGAGGTTCATATCAGCCGTGACACTCGCGCCAGGAGCGGCCGATGTTTCAAGCGTCATCGCTGTATTGGCGGTGCCAGGGATATTGAGATCCGATAGCCCAAGCCCGCGGGTGTCTCCAGCCGGAACAATGAAGCGCCACGATTTCTTGATAGTGCCCGCGCCCGTCGCGCCGTCGCGCAGGTTCACCGTGACAACTCCCGTCTTAGCAGCGCCGTCATTGGTGATCGTGAAACTGAGGGCCGTACAGACATGACGCAGGCCGGCAGTGGAGGCCGCCTTCGAGGCGATCGCCTGGGTATTGGCGGCCGGGCCGTGTCGCTCGGTCCAATCGCCGTGCTTTCCTTTCGTCCTCACGGTTCGACCTCCGCGACATTGACTTCGGACCACACGGCATCAACGTCCACCGACACCGATGCTTCGGACGCGAGCGCCTTCAGAAATGAATTGCGTGGCGGGTTGCGCCAGGTCTTTGCGTCGCCGGGTTCCAGCACAAGTGCGCGATCGGTGGAGCGGACCTTGCCGGTCTCGCTTTCGTGCCAGGCCAGGTAGACAATTCCGAAAACACCGGGATGAGTCACCGTCACTTCTGCCGGTTGCGCCGCATTGGGAGGAGTGCGCACAAGGACCGTTTGCTCATCGGCATTCGTCGAGACGGCAAACGATCCCTGGACGCGTGGTTTTGCGAGCAACATAGCGTTAGAAGAATTTCGCGGTTTCGGGTTTGTTAGCGACCAACAGCCGCACAAGGACGCTTGCGGCCGCTGCGATCAGAATCGTTTTGACTGCGGGATTCATTGAACAATCGTTCTTTCCTCTCCTCTGGGTTACTTACCTAACAGGGGCTCTTAGGCAATCTTGATCGAGCTGTTTTTCCGGATGATGCCCGCGACGGCCGCGCCGACTGCGAGCCCGACCACAGCGAGCGCCACTTTCTTCAACAGTTCCTTGGTCATTCGACATTCGCTTTCTTTCTCCTCTGGAAATTCATTTCAAGCGCCGTCACTCGCGCTTCGAGCTTCGGCCAGGAGCGCCGGAGCTGTTCCACCACGAACCACATGCGCAAAAGAATGGCGTAGGGGATCGCGCCGCCATAGCTGGCGAAAGCTTCACTGATGAGTTGCTGGAGATGGTCCATCGTTTTCCAACGTCCTCATCACGTTGTGAACCTCGACAATCACGTCGATCAGCTCTGCGGCCGTTTTCTCCAGACCTTCGGCCAGCTCCTCGTTGATGAATCCGCGTTTCTGCAATCGCTCAAACGTCAACCGCACCGCTTCGAGCACAAACGCTTTCTTCTCGACGCCTCGTTTCCTGCCGTGGCCTCGATAGACGCGTTCCGCGCGATCGATCAGGGGGTAAAGGTTCGGGATCAAAACCAGCATGCGGAACAGACGGCCGGAAGCGGCCGCATTCGATAACAGCGAAAAAATGTTCATGACAAAAAACTCCTCAATGAATTTCGGAAAGCTTCGTTTCCGATGTGACTCCCAATTTGAAAGCGACGTTACGCGCCCATGCGTCTTGCTCTGTGGCCGTGTAAATCCGTGCGACGTCGATCAGCCTCATATCCCGGTTATAGAACCGGCTTTTGTTTGCGAGCATCATGCGCACTTGCGCTTTCAAGTCTTCCCAGCCGTCCGCGGCCGTCGCATACACGACGTACGCACCATCACGGCCGACCGTGCGCCCGCCTCCGGCAATATCGAGCGTCAGGTTTCCGGGGTTGTTGTTGCGCCGCGGCCGTGAGCCCGCGACGTGAAACCCTTCGGCGAACGCGATCGCTTCGGCAATCCGCGAAACTGTCGCGCCGTTAGCGACAATTACCGACGATTCCGCGCCCTTCTTTGTGAGCGCGATTGCGAGCACGATCAGGATTGCTGCCGCTTCCAAAACACAACTCCCGCGAAAATGAGCCCGGCTAAAATCACGAGCCCGGCAACCCCTTCCTTGACGCCTTGCCCCGCTTCCGGAATGACTTCGAATATTTGTTCGATCGTCATGCCCGCCAGGATCGAGAGCGCGACGACAATGCCGCTTGCGATCAGAATCAATGGCGAGCCGTGGTTCGCTATCACCTGGATGGCGAAACGTCCGTCTGGATGAAGCACTGCGCCGACAACAGTGAAACGATTCGTGCCCGAGGGATCGACGATCGTCCGCGCCCGGCCGAGCCAGTGCTCAATCCACGCATCCGGAACGCCCCACATCACCCACGAGCTGATGGAACCGTGCAGCTCGTAAATTGCGCCGGGCTTGATCGCTTCGTGCTGTCCACGTGCGACCTTTTGACCGGAGTAGGGAAGCGAGCCCTTTGGTTCGTTCATCAGTCGATCACGACGAAAAGAACGACGCCGATCAGCAACAGGAAAATCAGATCAGTGCCGCCACCGGTTGCCGCCGACTTGGTTGTTTGGCCCTGGGCGCCCGAGCTGCCGCCGACGTCGGCGCCGCCGGCTCCGCCACCCTGCCAGGCATCGATCCCCGCGCGGACCGAATTGAGAATCGAATCGAACACGGAACTTTGATTAGTGTCTTCAGGCATAGTGACTACGCTTTCCTCGTCAGCTTCGGAGCAATGCCCACAGTGCAAGGGCTCCTCCCAAAAAAAAGGCTACAGACGGAGCCGGGTCCGGAGCTGTGTACTTCTCCAGTTTTTGATTAACTGTCACGCCGGCTGCGACAATTTCCGACGGGAGCACAGCGGGAGGAGCCGGAGCCGTGGCCTTCGTGATCGCGGCATAGGAGTTTTCGGCCGCCGTCGCATACGCCGCTTGAGCCGCTGCGACGGCCGCATCCGCTGCCGGGCTTCGCTCCTCTGCCTGCCGTGCGCCCGCGGCCACCAACTCTTCGAACGCTGCCGCTCGTTCCATATCCGCGCGAATCGCGCGGGCTCGTACCGCGTTCTCTCCCCAATAACCGCCGAGCGACATTTGCACCTGGTCTTCATCGTCCAGCCAGGAATTCGGATCCCAAAGGATTGCGGACCATCCGCCCATCCCATCGGAAACGCCGTAATGTGCTCCCTGTGCGAGTCTCATAAAGAAAAACTCCCGCCAACCCGATCGACGATCGGGAGGAGAAATCCGACCGCCGATAGAGTTGGCGAACTTTGGGTTAACGAGCTGGTTTCAGTGTTACCGGGGTGAACTGTAGAAACGCACTCGCGACCGAGGCCGTATCGACCAATGCATCGAAAGCCGTGACGCCGCCGCTGTCCGCCCGGAAAGCGCGGCCAAAGTCGCCGTCTTCCATGAAGTCGACAAACGCATAACCCGTGGGCATCGCGATTCCGTAGCGTGCCTGGTTGCGTTGCCGCAGCTCGGTCCAGTTCGTTTCGAGCTTGCGGAATGCTCCGTTTGCCCGGATGACGATGTTTCCCGTTGCTGTCACGAGCGTCGCTAACGGAGTGTCGGGCGTCCGCGTGTATTGCGAAATCAGAATCCCGCGATAGACCTCGCCCACGGGGAGCTGGAACTGTGCCGCGGTTTGAGCACTCGATGAAACGGAGAAAATCTTTTGCGCGTACTTGTGAATCAGGAACCGCGCGCTTCTCATTTTCGGATCGAGAATTTCCTCGCCGAACACTTCCAACGTCGGGTTCGTCGGAAAACTGACGCCTGTATACGCGCCACCGGCTACCAACTCCGTGAAGCCTCCCCAGTCGACCTCGAAAGAAATTTGATCGTAGCGATGAGCGGGGAAGTACCCCAGCTCCGGAGTCTTCGAGCGCGGCACCTGAAAATCCAGTTCGAGACGAGCACTGAACGCTTCAGCAGCGTCTGTGCCCAACGTGACGTTGGTGAGGTTCGTATCGAGGCCGCGGTAGATGTGATGCGACAGCACGCGGAGATGCGTCGCGGAAATTTCCTTGATGATTTCGCCGTCCGCAATGATCCGCACGCCTCGGATGAGGTTCAACGGTCCCTCACCGGCCAGTGTGCCCGCGCAGGCTTCCGTTTTCGACAGCGTTCCACTGAGACGAAGCATCAGCTTCGAGTACAGGGAGCGGGGAAAATCGGGGGAATAGGTTCGTGACGTGGTGTTAGAGGCAAAATTTGCCGTGAAGAGACGCCGTTCCTGATTGGTGCCAAGAATGGCGTTGGGTACGCCGAAGATTTCGCGAGACAAGGCGCAAGGCCTTTCCTCTCCTCTGAAGTTTTATAAAATGCTAGAAACCAATTCGCAGCTCGCCGGGTGAAGCCAGCGAGCTGCGGGCTTGGATGTCAGTTTCGCTTCGAGACATTACGAACGGAGCGCGATCGGGGCAAGGGGGGCCAGCTCAATTTTTCACCGATCGGTAAATTGCGTGCTTTGTCGACGTCGGGAATGATCTTTCGCAGCGTGTCGAATGCGTACGGGTCATTCATCCGAAACACATAAAGGCCGTGGTTCGCCGCCTCACTCAAAAAATCCTTATGCACGTTTTGCGGCCGTTGCGACGTCGCAATGATCGACACGTCACGATGACGTCCACGTAGACAGAGCAACTTAAAGATTCGCGGGATTCCGTTGTGCATGTTGGGAACAAACTCATGGACTTCATCGACCGCTAACGTGCAGTTGCCCCGTTGCCAGGCTAACCAGCACACGAACTGGAACGCGATCGGATCTTCTGTGATGATTCGGACGCGGAAAGTTCGTGACGTCGACAGACGTACCACGTCGGCCATCGTTGGCGCTAACGTTCCATACGATCGGAATTTCTCATCGTCGGCCGTGGGATCGATGACGAACGTTCGGAAATGATCGTTGAGCAACGTTCGCATGAACGTTGTCTTGCCGGAGCCTGTCGCGCCAAGAATCCCCTGGATACGGGGTTGCTTCAATTCGAAAACTCCGGAAAGTCGGGAAACTCCAACGTTACCGACGTTTCCTCACGGAGCCGCGGCAGGAAAAGAACGATCAGCACGATAACGGCAATAACGATGACGTCATCGTTCTTCACGTTGTTTGAACCTCATAAATCGGGTTGGCCGTGTCCGGCATGACCGGTAACGTTGGCGACGTTACTTCAACGTTCTTTTCAACGTTGGGCGTCTCATCGTTCTCAACGTTCTTTTTCCGCGTCAGGTTCTCGATCAGCCAGGGGGCCACGATCACGATGAGCGCGATTTCTTCAGTCTGCTGGGCTGCGATCCCTGGGAGGTATTTGTCGATCAGCCGGGCCGACAGATCGGACACCGCATTCGTCCAATCGTCGCCTGGGTCCGACCATTCGAAGCGCCGATGTAACGTCTTCACGCTCAGATCAACGATGACCTTGAGCGTTTGCACCATGACCGGATCGGGTCCGATCGGTTGCGCGGCCGCGGGCTCGCCACTCATTGCCGCTTCGAGCTGCCCGGCCGCCTGGCGTGTTCCTATCGCTCCGTCAACGTTCTTTGCACGGTTCAGAATATCTTGTTCAGAGAGCGTCGTCCCAATAGCCGGGTTGCTTTTTTCCGTCGTTGTGTGGGGTTTCAACCTTCACGGTTTCTTTCCTCTCCTCTGGGGTTGACGATGAAAGGGAAGCGCCGCACTTGTAACAGTGCCTCGATCCCCGGAAACATTTCGCCTGGCACTTCGGACAAACGGGGGCCGGAGGCCCTTTTTTCTTTTGCTCGCTCACAGCGTCGTCACCTTGACGTTCAGATCATCACTTTTCATAGGTCGAACTCCTCCACGCCTTCGAGCCGAAGAACCTCGATAATCAACCCTACTTCCGGATCTTCGAAAATCTCTCGGCTTTGAATGAACTTGATGCAGCACGGTTCGCAGGCACCGTAGAAACGATGAATAGCGCGGACGATCGCTTGCACCACACGATTCTGAGAAAGCCGTCCGAATTGTTGATGTTCGAAAGGCTTCTGACAGCGCGGGCAAATGTGCGAGTGACTCATTGAACTTTGCCGGGATCGTAAGTGATCGGGATAACAGTCCCGACTTGGTTCAGGATGCCCACTTGTCGCCGCGTTTCCTCGTTCTCGATCATCTGCCGAACCTCGCGAATGATCTTTGCGTACATGAACGCCACGGCCGCGCAGGCCATCTGCCGATTCGGTTCGTTACTGACAAGCTTTGAAATTTTCGCCGTCAGCTCATCGACCCCCGCGGGCGGGCATTCCTCGAAATCTCTGAGATGCTCCCACACCAACGCGTCGAGAGCCCTTATGGTGTAGAGGTTCATCGGACTAAAAACAATCGTTCCGACGTCAGCAGCGTTTCTGCCCGGTTCGGGTCCGCGTCGTAACAACCCAACGCGTACCGTTTTGTGCGTTGCTCTGCGTCGTACCGGATCGCGGACGCGCGGACGGGCTCACAGGCCAGGGAAGCGCCGGTTTTCATGCACTCCTCGAAAGCCGCCTGGCCGATGCTCGGCGTTGGTTCTGCGACGATCCCCTCCGATACCTGGAGGAGCGCCGGAGTTGGCTTGGTCAAAACGCGGGAATGCGGAGCGGAGGGAATCAGGATTTGAGCTGCGATCAGCAATACCACAAGTTTCATTGAAACAACCTTTCCTCGTCTTCGTACTTCGTCTGGGCGGCCGCGCGGGCTTCCGTCAATGCTTCCCGGATGCGTCTTTCGTGGGCCAGCAGATCGCGCCGTCCTCTCATGACTAAATCGATTTCCATCACGAGATCTTTTAAATCCGCGATCCGCTCCAGCCGTTCCCGTATCTTCACTTCCGCACCTTGCGACGAATCAGCAACGGTCCGGCTTTCGCCGTTCCGTTTTTGTTTTTGGCCGCACGCCGGCAATACTCGTTGACCTTGTCGGGATCGAGAAGAATCTCGTACTCTGCCAGCTCCAGCACGAGCACGCGCCGCCATCGCTTCATACAAATACAAAAAGCCCGGCCTCCCGTCCGTGACACGGAAGGCCGGGCTTTCTCCAGCAAATAGAAAAGCCCCACTGCCGCTATTCACGGGAGCGGGGCTTACACCGCCTTCTTCAGTTTGGGCAACTCAGGAGGCTGTGAGGCCGTGAGGCTACTTTAAGGGCGTGAGCCCTGTCAACTTCGGCAGGCCAAGGTTTTTCTTGGTAATGAGGACCGTCCGCTCACGTAACGGTTGCAACTTCGCTTCCCGTTGACGCGTCACAGCCGACAGCATCGGCGGATCAGGCAGCTTCCAATCGGTCACGTTGTAGGCGAGATTGCAAACGACGCGCGGCCACTGGTTGCGGTCGAGCGGATCGAGCAGCTCGTGAAACACCTCGTGAAGGGCATCGTGCGCGATGGTGGGTGAATCAGCTTCAATGACGGTTTCAATTTCAACGGCCACCACATAGTAGTACTGATTGAGCGCCGCTCCGATCTTCCGGAAACTCTCGTGTTTGTTCACAGGGGCTCCTTTGCTTGGTTAGGAGAAATGACGGTTGAGCCTCCCATTCCGTGAGCGGAAAAACTGAATTTACCTTAAGTGTCATTAAGCATCTGGACCTATAATGTCCACCATGCCTCTTATGTTGGTTTCATGAGGAACAAGAAAGCACGGATCGTTGAGAAGTCGTCGGTAACTCCGAATGGTAATAGTGTTCAAATTATCATTAAAAAGGGCATTGCCGAGGCCATGGGGTTGAAGCCAAGAATGGAAATCACGCAGGTCCTGAAGAACGGCCGCTTGACCATCATTCCCAAGCCGATGGGCGATCCGGAAGTAACCCAGCTTTTGACCGAAGACTGAAACCAGCGTGGCTGTAACCTTCGCTGGACAAGGGATTCACTCACGCCGGGATCGTGTCGCATAACAGACATTATGAGTGAAGGAGCTGGTGACAGGCGACTTGTGGAAAAGCCTGTGCAAAACTTCGCGGTCATGTGGATTTACAGCCCAACTCCTGTAATTCCAGTGTCTTGGGTTAGACCGGTCGGTTTGACTGCTGTTGAAAACTATGGCATCACAGATGCCATTTTGCGGGTTTTACGGAGGTTTTATTACAAATCCGTTTCAGGAGTCAGGCCCACCGCGGGTTTGGGCCATACCGCCGCCTCCTGCGCTCTGAAGACAGTGGATGAGATAAGTCCATTTATCACCTTGATTCCGTTACACTGTTGCCCATGGCGAACGTCTGGTTTGGAACATCAGGTTTTAGTTATAAGGAATGGCGGCCCATGTTCTATCCGGAGGGCCTTCCGGATAAGCAGTTTCTGCCGTATTACGCAAAGCGGCTGAACAGTGTGGAAATCGACTACACGTTCTACCGGATGCCGAATGCCAAGACGATCGAAAACTGGAGGAACGCAACTCCTGAAGCCTTTCGCTTTGCTATCAAGGCTTCACAGCAGATTACGCACCGGGAGCGATTAAAAGTCCCTTCGGATGCGCTGACCTATCTTTTAGGAGTCGTAACCGGACTGGACAGCCGACTGGGTCTGATTCTCTATCAACTCCCTCCGTTCTTCAGATGTGATATTCCGAAGCTGGAGATGTTCCTTTCCATATTGCCTCGTGGGATTCCTTCAGCCTTCGAGTTCCGCCACGACTCCTGGTTCACGCCAGAAGTCTTCAGCATTTTGAGAACTCACGGCGTAGCGCTTTGCATTCACGATGCGGACGACCAAACCACACCGCTTGAACTCACGGCTGCCTATACTTACGTGCGTCTCCGTCGCTCAGCCTACGATGCTGAGAAACGGTCGGAATGGGAGAAGCGGATCCGGGAGTGGAGCGACGCGGGGATTGAGGTCTTCGGTTACATTAAACATGAAGACAATCCTGACGCGCCTCTGATTGCCTTGGAATTCTCTCAGGGTTTGGGTATTGCGCCTGGCGGTCAGTTGTAAATCACGATGTCGGCTGTGCCGTTTTGCCTGCCTCCCTCGGCGTCAAGGCTGATCGCGTTTTGTCCCGGACGCATGGCAGACCGAAGATCGAGCAAACGAACTTCACCGTCTTTTAACCCGATCTCATCGAATTTCCTGTCGTTGACCCAGATCGTAATTTTGCGAAGACCGGCATTGCCGTTCACGATCCGAAGGTTGTGCTCGTCTCGTGGCACATTGATAGTGACAGGATCGGCATTATCGTTATCCCGAAGCAAGACATGATGCATCGGCCCGCATTCGGTAACATTGCCGGCCACGTCAGTAACTCTCAGCGAAAGCTTTGAGAGTTGCGTGCTGTTTACCTTCGATGCAGTGACGACGACAGGTCTGGTGGATCCCTGAGCGAACGTCGGCATGTTAACGGTCAGGTTTGTGGCGACATCGCTCGATATGGATTTCAAACCGGAGCCTCGGTCTTCCACGGTTACGTGAATCGTCTTTGGCGGACCTGGGACGAATGCGGAAAGCGAGCAGAGCGGCTTGGTGTCATCTTTGGGTGGATCATAGGTGACGGAGGTCGTCGCCGTTCGAACGTTGTTTGAACCGTCTTTGGCAGTCCAGGTGACGATCGTCGTACCAGGACGGAAAACATCGGGAGCGTTGTGTGTGATCGTAACCGGACCTTCGCAATTGTCGCCTGCTTTGGCTAACGGAATGACCGGTGTTGACGTCTCGACTGTCATGCTGGGCGGAACAAATGTGAAAGTCGGTGCTGTCGAGTCGGCAATCGTGATGATGACGGAATCCGTCGCCGTAAGACCCAGGCTATCCTTCACTTCAAGTTGGAAAGCATGCCTGCCGAAGGGTAATTTCAGCGTCACGCTTCTTCCAGTCAGAGTTCCTGTAATCGATGGGCTTGTCCAAGTGAAGGTTAGCGTATCCCCTTCGTCCGGGTCGTCTCCGGACCCGTTGAGCGTAACGTTTCCCGAGCACTGCAGTGTTTGATCGGCTCCTGCATTCGCGGTCGGCGGACGATTGTTACGAACGATGCGCCCGTCGAGAAAAACCGACAGTCGAAACTTGTCGACTTCGGTCGGCAGATCAAACCCGTCGATGACCACGAACCATGTTCCTGGAATTGGGTTAGGGACGTTCGCACGTTCGGGATCATTTAAGCTAACGCCATCCACGATGACGTCTCCCATCGGGGACACCACGAACATGTCCACATCGTTGGTGGGATAGTTACCCCAATCGCTTTCCCACGATAGAAGAAACTCTGCCAATTGCACGCCGCTTCGGACGTCGATTTCAAAAACAAGAGTTTCGGAGTCCTGAATCTTGCCGGTAGCTGTCGCTCTCGGTTGCGGGTCTCGATCGGAATCAATGAGGACGTCGGTTGAAATAGTGCCGGCATTAGTCCAGTCGCCCGTAACGGAAATTCGGTGGATTCCCGGCTCGGGATTCAGGATCACGAAGGTTCCACCCAGCGTGTAAGCGGATGCTTCGTAGTCACCAATCTCGTGAATAGCGGAAGTCTTCGCAGAGTGAATGAATAACAGGATATCGTCACCGAAGAGTTGGTTTTGCTCGGCAGGTGGCAAAGCAGGCTGGACGTTCTCGAGAGTGACGGTTAGTTGAGTCGTGTTTTCCGGGACGTTGTACAGGATATCGCGTCGTTCTCCCGGCTTAAGATTTCTTAAAGACTTCCGCACGCGTTCGCCGTGCACTTCAAGGAATCTGCTGACATTGACCTTCACCAGCTGATTTGGTTCTTTCCAGTCCGGCATATAGTTCGGGGAAAGACCATTTGCCAGCAATTCATAAGCTCTTCTGGCCTGCACGAGGCCGCGGCCCTGGTCCAGTAATGTGGATCCGTCTTTAAGAACCGATTCATCAGCGGTGACGATGATGGCGTTTCGGATCTCGATTGGCGTTGCTCTCGGAAATGCCCCTCTCAATAACGCCGCGACTCCCGCGACGATTGGTGAACTGAAACTGGTACCGCTCGAGATACTCAGATCGGCTGGAGTGAAGTATCCCTGTCCAAGATTTGAGAAGCCGCTCGCTACGACATCCGGATCGGGACGCCCGTCTGCGTTCGGTCCTCTCGCGCTGAAGTAGGCGGTCTGAGTACCAGAGAATGGACGCCATAACGCGCCAATACCCTCGCCGAAATCGACGTCCATCTGAATGCGCTCATTTGTGGCGAAACTGGCTGCGCCCACCGTGAGAGCGCTGAACGCACTGCCTGGGCTGGCGATCGTCAATGTACCCGGACCGGAGTTGCCGGCGGCCACAACGGGTATGATTCCCGCCGCAAGCAAGGCATCGACAGAGCGATCGAAAAGGTCGCGGCCGGCTTTGAGCGTTGCGTTGCCGAGGCTTAGATTACAGACTTCAATTTTCAGTCCGTTAGGTGATCCTTGATCGTATAACTTCCGTTTATCGATAACGTGCTGGATGGCGGCAATGATAGTGGATTCGTTAGCGCCGACCGATATGTCCGTGCCAAAGACGCGTACTGCATAAACCTTTGACGCCGGAGCACTACCGATCAATGCGATTGAGTTTCCATTGAACAGCGTCTCGGGTGCATACGAGCTAATGGCGTTGAGCAGGGCTGGATTCGACGTTAAGTCGAACTCGGCGTTCGCCGAGATCATGCTGGCAACGAATGTTCCGTGTCCGTCGTTGTTGGCGTTCGAGAACCCGAGGCCATCATGAACGAAATCAATTCCCCCGATGATAGATCCGTCGAGTTCCAAGGCAGGAAATCCAGGCCGGATTCCCGAGTCGATTACGGCAACAATCACTTCTGCTCCGGTCAAACCGCGGGAGTGCAAGCTCGGAAGTCCGACTCCGGCCATGTTGATGCCGTAGGATTCGGCATGCGTCGTGGCAAATGACGCAAGGCTACTGGTGGAAATGCCTTTAGCGGTTTTATAGCCCTCGCGTTCGACCCGGCCAATTTGCTTTCCTTTAACGGTCTTTCCACGAGCAATGTCGGCCCCGACGGGATGCTGAACTTCTTCGTCCTTGGTAATCGCCTTTGCGCCAACCAGGTTTCGGAGGGCCTGCAAAGCCCCTGACGGGACTTCGGCCGCAATGCCATCGACGTAGGTAAACTGATGTTTGACCCTGCCACCAAGCGCCTGAATTCCGGAAACGACCCTGTCATAGGGCTTCGGAACAGAAATGAGAACGCTTTCCGTTCGTCCGTTTCTCTGGGCAAGAGCGACGGATGCAAAAACGTGGAGGCAGAATATGCATACTGCAATTCTGACAATCCGCTTTCTGGGCATAGTAGGCTACATTCCGGCATGGTCGAGTTATTGTCAATCTGTTTTCAGGCATTTGCGGCTTTTTCAGGATCCTTCTGAGGCGGTCTTTTTCTGATATCATTTTCGATTCGGAGGATGCTGATTATGAGAAAACCGCTGCTGTTCCTCCCAGGGCCAATGCAGGTACCCGATTTTGTCCGAACGGCGGGCGATCGGCCGATGTTCAATCATCGTTCGGCTCAGATGGATGAACTACTTGCAAAACTCGAAACGGGGTGCCGCGAGCTGTTTGGAACCACTGGAGACATTCTGCTGCTGGCCTCTTCTGGGACAGGATCGATGGAGTCGGCTGTCGTCAACCTAACCTCACCCGGGGATGAAGTTATCGTCATCGTCGGAGGAACCTTTGCCCAGCGTTGGAAAGACATAGCGAACGCGCACGGTTTGACGGTCCACGAAGTGGACGTTGACTGGCGACAGGGCACTACCGTAGCGCAGGTCGAGTCCGCTCTTTCTCTCCACCCCAAGGCGGAGGTGGTCTTTATCACCTGGAGTGAGAGTTCGACCGGGGTTCTCATCGAACTCGATAGAATTGGAAAGCTGGTTCGATCGCAGAACAAGTACCTTGTGGCGGATGCAGTGTCCGGTCTGGCGGTCTCTCCGCTTCAGATGGACGCCTGGAATGTCGATTCGGTGATTGCCGGATCGCAGAAGGGGTTGATGCTTCCGCCGGGTTTGGGTCTGGTTGCTGTCGGACCCCGCGCCTGGGAAAAGGCCGGACGATCAACTACATCAAGATTCTATTGGGATTGGAAGAAATACCGTCGATCGGTGCCGTTCACCCCGGCAATCACAATTGTTTTCCAATTGGAAGCTGCACTTGATTATATAAAGGGGCAGGGATTGGACCGCTTTTTTGCAACCAAAGCCTCTGTTGCGGAAACAATTCGGCGTTTCGTCCGTGATTCAGGATTTGAAATTTATGCTTTGAAACCGGGAAATGGAATCACCGGCGTCATCAATCCGAAGGGGTTTGATGCGAACGTATTTCGACGGCGGTTGGAGAGTGATTTCGGTATACAGATCGCCGGAGGCCTCGGACGCTTATCAGATACGATCTTCAGAATCGGGCACGTCGGGTTTGTCTCCGACGAAGAACTGAATTACTTCATGCATAGCTTTAAAGAATGCTTGGCGAGCTAAATGGGAACACGACGATTTCCGCTCATTCCTGAAAGAATTCAAAGACTTGAAGAACTTGCATATAACCTGAAATGGAGTTGGGATTACCGGGCGCGGCTTCTTTTTAAGCGACTCGACCCACAATTGTGGAAAAACACCCAACACAATCCTGTCCGGTTGTTGAACGAGATAGGTCATGAACGACTGATCGACGCATCGACGGATCCGGATTTCCTTCGCGAATACGAGGTGACCATGAAGAACCTCCATCGTATTGGCAGCCGGAACGAGAAGTGGTTTTGCAAGGAGTTTCCCGACATCTCGAAACAGCAGATCGCGTATTTCTCGGCGGAGTTTGGACTGCACACTTCCCTTCCGATTTACTCGGGCGGCCTGGGGATTCTGGCGGGTGATCATTGCAAGGAATCCAGCGACCTTGGCATCCCTCTTGTGGGCGCCGGGTTCGTTTATCCGCAAGGATACTTTCATCAGCGCATTCAAAGTGAAGGTTGGCAGGAAGACGTTTACGAACTGCTGGAACGGCGGAACGCACCAATTGAATCGGCTGGTAAGGCGCCGGACGATCGATGTCTGGTGGAGCTGAATGTCGGCAACTTGAGCGTTTTTGTCGTGGTTTGGCGAGTAAATCTCGGATCGGTGCCGCTCTATTTGATGGATACCGATGTCGAAGAAAATCCTCACGGTGATCGCGAACTGTCCGCCCGCCTCTACGGCGGCGACAAGGAGCATCGAATTCGCCAGGAGATCGTCCTTGGTGTCGGCGGAGTCCGGGTACTTCGTGCTCTCGGCATTCAGCCTTCCGTCTGGCATGCAAACGAAGGGCACACGGCCTTTATGCTTCTCGAAAGAGCGCGCGAGTTGGTGCAGGATGGTTTGTCCTTTCCAGAAGCTTTGGAACAGGTGCGATCAACCTCGATCTTCACGACCCATACTCCGGTGCCCGCCGGTCACGATGCGTTTCCACTTCACATGATGGAAAAGCACTTCGCCGGTTACTGGGACGAACTGAAATTGACCAGGCAGGAATTCATGGATCTTGGTAGGTCCGGCGACTCCTTCAACATGACGGTGCTGGCTCTGCATATGACCAAGCGACGGAATGGTGTCAGCCACCTTCATGGCCGTGTTACACGAAGGATGTGGCAGTCTGCATTTCCGGGTGTTCCTGAAGACAAGGTGCCGATTACCGCGGTTACCAACGGTGTTCATGCTCCGACCTGGATTGCACCAGAACTCGGTTTGTTGTTCGATCGATTCCTGGGGCCTGATTGGGTGGAACGTCACGACGACATCGCGTTCTGGAATCGAGTCATGGATATTCCCGACGAGGAACTTTGGAAAGTCCACCAGTACCTCAAACGCAAGATGCTGGCGTTCATCCGCGAGCGGGCGCGGGCACGCTGGTCGGAAGACAGGGTCGATCCGAAGCAGGTTATCGCGATGGGAACACTTCTCGACCCGGACGCCCTGACGATCGGTTTCGCCCGCAGGTTTACCGGTTACAAACGGGCTTCACTCATTTTCCATGACCTGAACCGGATCAAGTCCGTGCTGCTCGACAGGTGGAGACCCGTTCAGATCGTGTTCTCAGGCAAGGCGCACCCGGCCGATGAGCACGGAAAACATCTTATCCATCAGATTTACTCCCTGGCAGCGGATAACGGCATGGCCGGTCACGTGGCTTTCGTCGAGAACTATGAGATGCACGCTGCTCACTTCTTTACTCAGGGCGTCGACGTTTGGTTAAACACACCCCGTCCACCTCTTGAGGCCTGTGGAACCAGCGGTCAGAAATCCTCTATGAATGGCATCCTGAACGTCAGCGTATTGGATGGCTGGTGGTACGAGGGTTACAACGGCAACAACGGCTGGGCCATTGGTGATCCGCCGGAAGATCTCGAAGTTCATTATGACGACACCGCAGATGCAGAAGCCCTGTACAAGCTTCTCGAGCAGCAGATCGTTCCTCTCTATTACGACCACGATCAGCAGGGTCTGCCTCACGGCTGGATCCAGATGGTGAAGGAAGCGCTTCGCTCGATCGTTCCACGGTTTTCAGCGCGACGCATGCTAAAGGAATACGCGTCCAGAATGTATGTACCCGCTGCCCTTGAGGGAGCGAAAACACGCGTGTAAGCTGCCTCCATCGTGCATAGCCTGCTCGACAAATTGGACAAGAGCAAAACGGTGCTGGACCTCGGCTGCGGCCGGGGCAGTTTCCACTATCAGGCTTACCCTTTCCGCACCATCGCGACCGACCTTCATCTGCATCGCGACGTGGTCGACGAGCGTAGACAACACACCTGGTACATCCATTCGGATTCCAATGCAATTCCACTTGCCGCCGCCTCCGTTGACGTTGTGATCTGTCATAACACGCTGGAACACTTTCCGGACTACGCCGTAACACTCGCCGAAATACGGCGGGTTATCCGACCGGATGGCTGGCTCTGGATTGCCGTCCCGAATGGTTTTGGCCTGGACGACGCGCTCTATCGGTTCGTCTTTGAGGGCGGGGGCCACGTCAATCGATTCCGATTTGAAAGGCTGATCGAAGAAGTTCAGGAAATCACCGGAATGCGAGTGGTCCAAACCTGCGATCTATTCAGCAGTTTCATATTTCTTAACCCACCGACGCCCGAAGTTGCTGCAGGCTACCCTCGGACGGCCCATTTCCTCGTGAACGTGCCAGATGGGTTCGGGACATTCGGAATCCTCGCTCTGAATACGACCACGCGCATTGTCGATCGATTGTTTGGGTCCCGATGGAGTCAGTACGGCTGGGGCTTCGTGTTCGCGTCCGAATCCACGCGGATTGACAAACTCCCTTCGTTCTTCAACGTTTGTCGAAAATGCGGCTCCGGTTGTGCGGCCGGTCACGTCAAGCGATTCGGACGTTCCGTGCTCGGCCTTCGCACTTACAACTGTCCATATTGCGGGGAGCTGAATATCTTCGTGAAGTCACCCAAAGGACTGGACTAGGTTAGAGAGCGAACCCATTTGTCGATCTCGCCGGCTGCGGTATGCAGTGAACTCTGGTCGCCCCGTTTCACCGTTAAGGAATGATCGCCCCGTTCGATCCACAGCAAAGTAGCCCGACCTCCAATTCGCCCAACAACGGATTCGAGAAGATCGCGCTCCGCAAAAGTATCTTTGGTTCCGCTGATGAAGAGCATTGGTCGATCCAGACTATATAGGTGCGCGTCCCGCAATTGATTGGTCTTGCCCGGCGGATGGAGTGGATACCCGAGAAACACAAGACCGGAAACGACGTCAATATCTCCCGCTATATACGATGCTACCCGGCCACCCATCGATTTCCCGCCAATGATTAGTCGCCTGGGTCGATATTCGGATTGGACTTCCTCCACTACTTGTCTGTACCTGGCCCGGAGCTTTGGCTGCGGATCGGGTGCATGGCGTTTCTGTTCCATGTAGTCGAATTCAAACTTCACGGAAAGCATGCCGCGCGACGACATGTCCTGGTGAAAGAACACCATGAAAGGCGAGTTCATTCCCTGCCCTGCGCCGTGGGCCAGGATGATTGCTGTCCCTCCGTCCCAGGAAGCCGGTTTCTCAACGATCCACTTGGACGTCATGTCTCAACCCCTTCTTTGTATTTTCCAGACCTGAGCACAATACCTTTTCTATGTGCAGGGAGCTCATTTCAAGCGACCACTTAGAATCCTGATCGTTGAAATAGTCGCCATGCGGGCGTAACGCATTATAGTTGGGGCATGGAACGACAAGCCTTTGAAGGACTCGTTCGTCGCGTGGTCAACGGGCTTCCAGACGAGTTTAGAGATAAGCTTCAAAACGTCGAGTTGATCGTCGAGGATCGTCCATCCGAAGATCTTCTGCAACGCATGGAAGTTGAAGACGGAGATACTCTCTTCGGCCTTTATGAAGGCGTTCCCCTGACTGAACGAGGATTTGAAGCCCCACTCCATCCGGACCGAATCTGGGTTTTTCAGCAGCCGATCGAGGATGTATGTGAAACCGAAGCAGAGATCGAGGATGAAGTGAAGGTTACCCTGCTGCATGAAATTGCGCACTTCTTCGGGATGGACGACGACTATCTGGATGAAATCGGTTATTCCTGAACGATGTTCAGATAACGAGACTCCAAACCGTACGATGCTCAGGATCGAAGCCAGACGATTCCAGCATCCGCTCGATCACTGCATTACCGGGATGTACTTCGGCACTGATCCGGCGAATGCCCCGTTGCCTTGCAGTTTCGAGTAAATCGGCGATCAAGCTTGCTGCGACTCCCTTGTTGCGCCAGGACTGTTCCACAAAGATCTCAACCAGGGACATTGTCTCGCCGCCGGACTCCGACCGCCATTGGTAGGCCGCATAAGCATAGGCGCACAATCCACTTTTGTGCTCCGCCACGAGGACGATTCCAAGTTCACTGCGCTTAATAACGTGCTGGAAGACCGGTCGAGCTTCCTTTCCGGAGGTTGGGGCCTGCATTTTCTGCAGAAATTCATCAGCGAATTCGCACAGGCGGGCGAGATCATTCGTTGTTGCAGCCCGGATTTGAAAGGGACGGTTCGGTGCGCGCATTGGTTTGTATTATAGTGAAGCTCAACGGTGATGAAAAAATTTCCAGACCTGAGCCGGAATCATATCCTCGCCATTTTTCTCAGCCTCGCCATAGTCGGCACTTACTCGCTGCTGCCCAATTCCCACGAGCAACCAGTCGCAGCGGCGAATATTTCGGTCACAGCTCAACAGTTCAGCAAGTACATCCAGGACTGGTCAGAGCCGGAAGGTTACTTCGATTCGGATAACTTCATTTCGAATGAAACCTCGTACCAGCATGTCGTGGACCGGCTCCGAAATCAGGTTCGTCCCGGAAATGTCTACATCGGCGTAGGACCGGAGCAAAACTTCACCTATATCGCTCACACGCGCCCGTCATTGGCGATCATTGTCGACATTCGACGCCAGAATATGCTGCAGCATCTTCTCTTCAAAGCCCTCTTCGATCAAGCTAGATCACGCTCAGAATATCTCGCGCTGCTGTTCGCCAAAGAAAAGCCGACTGTGCCTCGTAGTGCCCCACTGAAAGACATTCTCAGCGCTCTGCGGTCGGCACCGTCAAACGAGCAGTTGTTTCAGCGGCATCTTCAGGACGCGTCGGCGGTCTTGACGGAGAAGTACAAGGTTGTACTGACAGCCGACGATTTGAAGAAGTTCGAATACGTCTATCGAACCTTCTGGTCGCAAAACCTCGACTTACGTTTCTCATCGATCGGCCGAGGCAATGCTATGAACTACCCGACGTACGAAAGGCTCCTTTTGGAGACAGACCAGAACGGCCACCTCCAGAACTATTTGTCGTCCGACGAGTTATTCCAGTGGCTGAAAAAGTTTCAATCGGAGAACCGTCTCATTCCGATCGTCGGTGATTTCGGCGGTAGCCAGGCGTTTCAGGCCGTATCCGCCTTTCTCAAACAGAACAGCCTTCAGGTCTCCACTTTCTATACCTCTAATGTCGAGTTCTACCTTTTCAATACTCTTTCCTGGCCGGCTTTCATGAAAAACGTGCACGCATTGCCAGTCGCCCAGGACGGAGTGTTTGTTCGCGCCTACTTTGGCTCATTCGGCAGGGGGCATCCATTGAACGTGGTCGGGCATCGTTCGACGAGCCTTGTGCACCAGATGATTCCCTTCATGAAAGACTACGATGCCGGCAGGATCCCGACATATTGGGAAGTGGTCGATAGGAACAAATGATGTTTCGTTCTGTATTACTGAGTGTGGCATTGATTGCCGGTGGCGCCAGCGAAACGCGCGATGAAATCCGGCACTTTCCCAGCATCGTTTATGGCCAGATCCTTCTGGGACCTGGAGCATCGCGCTATGAAACGGTCTTCAGCGTAACATCCAGGAAATCTCTGCCCGCCAGCCTGGAACTGTTCACTGACAACGGTGTGCCCATGATAGCGAGTTTCGTGGATCAAACCGGTGAAGTCACAACCAGCGACTCGACGTTTCGATTCTTTCTGGCAGCCGGACAGCCGATTCGCATCAAGTTGCAGCTCACGTCCGAAGATGCAAAGGAAGATGTGGCATTGAGAACAGGTTGGGCAAACTTTCGCGCAGCCGAGGATCTTGAGGTTTGGGCACTAGTCCGGATTCTCAAGCCCGATGGCAAACTTATCGATAAGCACGTCCTGACTTCGGAGAAGCCGCCACGCAGCTAGGCGCTCTTGACGAGCGTCTTTACTTCTTCAGGTACAGCCTTCTGCCTCGTCAGTTGCCACTTCTTCAGCTTGTTGCGAAGCGCTTTGTATGAGATATGCAGCCTTCGCGCCGATTCCTTTCTGTTCCAACCGGTTTCTTCCAGCATCCGGAGGACCGCGTCTTTTTCTGCGATTTCGGCCGCATGACTGGCAACCTCCTTTAGCGAGACGACTGTATTCACTGGAGCCACTGGTTCCTGTGAGGAACTGCGTAGTTCAGAGAGAATCTCGGCATCCGGAAGAATGAGGTATCTCTTCACGACGTTTTCGAGCTGCCGGATGTTGCCTGGCCAGTCGTAACGCATGAACACTTCTAGAAGGTCTTTGGGGAGCGTCTGTACCGAACTCTGGTAACGCTCACGATACTTGTCGAGGAAATGCGTGCACAAAAGCGGGATGTCTTCCCGTCGATCGCGCAACGGCGGTATTTCGACGCGGATGACATTGAGTCGAAAATACAGATCATTCCGAAACTCGCCTTTGAGCACGGCCTCTTTCAACTTTTTGTTTGTGGCCGCGAGGATGCGGACATTTACCCGGACAGGCTTCTTTCCGCCAAGACGGCTGAACTCCGAGTCCTGAAGTACGTGTAGCAGTTTTGCCTGAAGGTGCGGGCTCATTTCCCCTATTTCGTCCAGTAGCAGCGTTCCCTTGTCCGCTTGTTCGAACTTCCCGATCTTGTCGCGCAAAGCGCCGGTGAAAGCGCCTCGCTCATATCCAAAAAGCTCAGATTCCAGGAGCTCGTGAGGCAAAGCTGCACAGTTGACCTTGACAAACGGGCCGTCTGAACGATTCGACTGTTCATGGATGAAACTGGCGAGGACTTCCTTGCCGACGCCCGATTCCCCAAGAATGAGAACCGGCACATCGGTCGATGCCACATGGCGCGCTACATCTACAATTCGCAAAACCTGCGGATTGGATGTCAGCATATTTCCCTGCTCGACGTACGCCAGTTGTTGCTTCAGGTTCTTGAGTTCGTCCTTGAGTTTTTGTTTCTCGAGAACGTTCTCGATCGCAAGCTGAAGGGCTTCCTCTTCGAACGGTTTGGTCAGATAGTCGGAGGCTCCCATTTGCATTGCTTCCACAACCGTCTTGATCTGCCCTATCCCGGAAAGAATGATAATGGGTATGGCGTGGTGCGCTTCTTTAAGGGACTTCAGAACGTCCAGTCCATCCATTCCGGGGAGCAGAATATCGAGCAGGATGATTGAAGGCGTACTTCCGGTCGCGACGCGTTTTAAGGCATCAGCGCCAGTCGCCGCGCAGTCAACGGTGAAGCCGCAGCTGGTCAGAAATGCGGAAAGGTAATCTCGAATGCTTTTATCGTCGTCGACGACCAGAATTGATCGTTTGTTCATCACTGCTTTTCTCCTCGACATTTTGCCGAACGGCCGGAAGCGTAAACAGATAGGTCGAGCCTTCGCTCCGAGTGCTAACAAACAGACGGCCGCCATGGAGCCCGATGATGTCATGGACACCAGCCACTCCTAACTCCGTCGGATTCTTAACGGGAAGCAAAGAGCCGTAATACCGCTCGAAGGTTTTGTTCAGTTCCTCCGGTGGAATGCCGCCACCGGAATCCGTAATCTTTACGGTGATCTCTTTCTGCCGGCCACGATAGAGTTCGACCAGGATCGTACCCTTCTCATCGGTGGAACGGATTGCGTTCTCCAGCAGGATCTTGATCACAAATTCGATCTTGTAACGGTCGCAGATCGTGAGAAAGGATCCCGTTCCGATCTGCTGCTTGCAGTCAATCGACTTTTCGCGAATGCTTTCCTCGTGTGATTTTAGACACAGCGCCAGAATGTCGCTCAAATCTGTGGAGCCGAGTTGGAGCTGTTGTGCGCCATATTGCAGTACGTGTCCCATCCAGTTCACCAGTTGTATGAGCCGATTGGCGTTCTCCGTCACGATATTCAGGTAGTCGCGTTGCGTTTGCGAGATTTCGCCGGTGCGTCCGTCCAGGATCATTCGGGTGTAGCCGCGAACGGCAGCCAAGGGCGTCCGGAGTTCGTGTGAGACGTTTGACTGTAGATGCGACTGCATCTCGAGAATAGCCTGGAGGGATTCGTTTGCCTGATGTTCCGCCCTCAGTTGTTCCAGTTCTCTGAGTCGAGCCAGGGTCGGAGAAACGTAGTGGGAAAACTGCCGCACGAGTTCTACTTCGTCCTCGGACTGTTGTAAATCCTCCATCGGGAGTACCAACCCAATTACACCGACAAGTTCGGCGTCCACGATGTTCGGCAGTAGCAGTACATTACGCCGCGGAGTTATGACAGAGAGGGGTGCTGCGCTGCCTTCCGCATACGTAATACCGACCATTTCGCCTTGTTGTAACTTGCGTTGCAATTCGGGATGGCGCTCCAGATGGGATTTCAACCAGGACTCGGAGATCGAAGGAGCATCCTGAGGAAAAACGGGGTTCCCAAAATCGAGTTCGTTGGATTCGCGTGACTTGAGAATCAGGAGCACCTTTCCGCGCTTGATATGGCTGGAAAGGCCGTTGACAAAACGGTCCGCAAAGTCTGACTGCGTTTCCGCGGCGGTAAGTTGAATCAATAAAGCCGCGAGCGGATCCAGTTTTTGTCCGCGGGCCGGACTCCCTTCCATTGGCACCTCTCAATTGCCGACATCTTTTGCAATAGCTGTGCCAATGAAATGATCCTGTAATATCAATGTATTAGGAGGCCGAACTGTTTGGACGACGGACCTAAAAGCCCGGCCTCGCGAGGCAAATTTCCCCTCAGCAGGGTTCAAAGTTTCGAAATGTTCTCAAAGTAGTGCGCGAACAAGCGCATGCCGCCCGACGCCTGTTCCCAATCGAAATTCTCATTCGGTGCGTGATATCCATGCTCAGGTAAGCTAAGGCCAAGAAAGATGATGGGTGACTTCAAATACTTCTGCATGGTCACAACCGCCCCGATGGACCCACCTTCACGAACAAAAGCCGGGTTCTTACCGAACGCTCTTCGCACGGCACTACGCGCTGCATCGGCATATGGTCCTTCGTGCGGTCCAAGGAAGGGTTTGAGGAATGATTCCGGAAAGATCTGGATGTCGGGGTTTCGTTTCTTGATGAAATCACGGACAAGTCGAAAGATGCGGTCCGGATTTTGTTTCGGAACGAGCCGCATGCTGATCTTAGCTTCGGCTTTGGGAGCGATTGCCGTCTTTACACCCGGTCCTGTATAGCCGCCAACGATTCCATGCACCTCGAAAGTCGGCATTGCCCAAATGCTCTTCACAACCTCGACTGCCTTGTCATTGCGAATCTTTTTCAACTCGTGAGCGGCCTTGAACCGTTTCACATTGAAACCTGACGCGATGAAGCTGTCGACTTCCGTCTTTGTCGCCTTCGCGACGTCGTCATAGAACCCCGGTATTCGTACCTTTCCCGTCCGGGCATCGTGACATTCGGCTATTACCTGGCAAAGTTCACTTAGCGGATTTCGAGCCGCTCCTCCGGTCAAACCGGAATGGACATCCTTGGCTCCCGTTTCGAGAACAAGCCGGATTGGGACCAGGCCGCGAAGTCCGTAAGCGACGGCCGGCTTTCCACGTGCTATCCAGATCGTGTCCGAAACGGCGACCGAGTCTGTCGCGATGCGCGACACGTTTTCCTTCACGAAATGCTCGAAGTTCGGACTGCCGATCTCTTCTTCAAGCTCCCAGATAAACTGAATGTTGATGGGGGTTCCCTGATCTATCGCATAACGAGCACCGAACAATGCCGCAATGGCTGGCCCCTTGTCGTCAGTGGAACCGCGGCCGATATACTTGTCTCCATCCTTGAAAAAAACGAAAGGTGGCCGTGTCCATTGAGGTTCATTTGCCGGCTGGACATCGAGGTGGTTGTAGATCGTGACGGTTCGCCTGTTCGGTCCGGTGATGAACTTGCCAACAACTACAGGGTTCCCAGGGGTCGAAAAGCGTTCAGCCTCCGCCCCAAGCGACCGCAGGTACGAGACA
>Ga0137427_10000134_pt1 | contig 39829 bp, 43 predicted proteins | sample EasRivERMZT700_2_FD_102309 | JGI IMG/M metagenome (GOLD analysis project Ga0137427, IMG submission 102309) | Soil microbial communities from meander-bound floodplain in the East River, Colorado, USA - East River MetaG ERMZT700_2 | ecosystem: Environmental > Terrestrial > Soil > Floodplain ...
CGCGAGGACGCCGAGGACGTGCTGGTGGACGTTTTCTGGCAGGTCTGGCAACAGGCCGATCGATACGATTCCTCGCGCGGCAAACCAGTGGCATGGCTCCTCACAATCGCCCGCACACGAGCCATCGACTGCCTCCGCTCCAGCGGACGAAAGCCTGCCGGTAGCGACGCCGCCGACGTGCAACCGGCCATCGCTCCATCACCTTCGGATGCCGATGCTTTCGTCCTTGCGGATACGCAACGGGCCGTGCAAGCTGCTTTGCAGAGCCTGCCGGAGCAACAACGGATTCCACTGGAGATGGCGTACTACCAGGGAATGAGCCACACGGAGATCGCCGAGGCACTGGCGCAACCCCTTGGAACTGTAAAAGATCGGGTTCGGAATGGAATGATGCATCTGAGAAAGCGGTTAAAGGCGTATTTATAGTAGGTAGGACGCTGGATATATGGCAGGAAAACATCTTCAACTCACGGATGAGTTACAGGAACAAGCAAGTCTATTTGCCGCCGGGGCCTTGCCCGAAAGCGAGAGACGGGAGTACGCCCGACACCTGGAAGAGGACGACTGCGCAATTTGCCAAAATGAAGCGCGGGAGTTCATGTCCACCGCCAACCTGTTGATCTTCCGCGGACCGCTGGAATCGCCGTCGCCAAAGGTAAAACAGCGACTCATGGAACAGGTTCGAGCAGGAGCGACAACCCGTCGCGCTTCAGTCGCAAAGCCCAGACGATGGCTCGAATGGACCGCCGGCTTAACTGCAGTTGCTGCCTCAGCGGCTTTGGTTTTCGTTCTATCGGACAATGTGCAACTGCGCCAACTGACCGATTCCCTGTCAAACCGTATCGCACAACTTGAAGCCCAATTGGGAGATCAGCGAATCCGCTTCGCTGCCCTGACGTCCCCTGACGTTCGCGTCGTCAATCTCGCCGGACAAGGCGAGAATGCAAAGGCTGCCGGCCGGATTTTCTGGGATCAATCCAAACGACGCTGGCTGTTCTATGTCCAGAACCTTGCCCAGGCACCATCCGATAAAAGCTACCAACTGTGGTTCGTTCCGAAAACAGGAAATCCCTTGAGCGCCACCGTTTTCAACACCACCATCACCGGTTCGGCTGAAATCGAGATTCAGGTCCCCGAGTCCATAGATGAGCTCAAAGCGGCGGCCGTAACCACAGAACCGGTCGGCGGTGTTCCGCAACCGACCGGAGCCTTCGCTCTGCTGGGCCTGATCGAATAGGTTCCCCGAATGTCAACTGTCACGTGTCAAATCCATTGGACACGTGACAATTGACACGTGACGTTTGACATTGGAAAGCAAGCGAACCGAGACGGTTCCTCAATTCATGGATTTGAGGATCGTGTTTGAGTGTTTCATGAAGAGCGGGTCTTTGGTTCCAAGTCGCAGGGCTTGCTTCATCATGACGCCCGCTTCTTCAAACAGGCCCGCACGAAAGAGTCCCCAGGCATAGGCGTCCGCGACCTTCACGGACTTTCGCCGCTCCCACTCTTTGCGCGCGGCCTTGATCGCGGCATTGACGTCGCCGCCATGATCGACACTGAAAAGAATCATTTCGAATTCGGTGTTCACGCCGTTCGATTCATAGATCTTCTGTATCGCGCGGACCAGTTCGAATTGCCGTTCGGCGTCCTCGGCTTTACCCAAACGTTCGTAGACTTCGCCCAGCCCAATCAGAAATTCCGGCATCGGTACTCTATCTATGGCTTTTTGATACCAATGCGACGCAGCAATGAAATCCTTCTGGACTACCGAGACACGAGCCAGGCCGGCAAAGGCATGAACATAATTTGGAAATCGCCCAAGGGCGACACGGTTTTGCCTGTCGGCTTCTGCGAGGTTGCCGTTGCGTAGATAGAGGTCGGCGAGTTGAACCATACACCAAGCCGTGTTCTCAGCATCAGGAGCGCCGGAATCGATGGCCATCTGCATCGACTGTATTGCGCCTTCAACATCGCCATGAAGTTCGCGCAGGTATGAAATCCGACTGTATGAGCTCAGGTTGGGCTTTTTCCGGACCATCGTATCGAGCGCTTGTATAGCTTGATTGTATTCGCCCAGTTCGACCAGTGCGTCGGCGAGAACACCGTAGCTCTGAACAACGTCCGGATTCAGACGAATCGCTTTTTCCGAGGCCGCTTTCGCCTCCTCAAAATCGTGACGCGACATTGCGAGCGCAGCCTTGCCGACGAGAGCCTCGATGTAGTCTTTCTTCGAAGACAGCGATCGATCGAAAAGCTCATCGGCTTTCGTGTAGTAACCCGGATCTCCGGTTTCACGCGCCTTCTGCAGATAGGCATGGCCGAGAGCTGAATTCCACTCGGGACTCGAAGGGTTGTCTTTCAGCTTGTCCTGAAGCCTGGGAATCAGACGCTCATTACCGGACCACGGCACCGGAATCACGGCCGCCATCATCGCATTTGCTGGCGAGTGATTCTGACGGTAGACGAGCACTCCTGTCGCAATAAGTATCGTACTTAGAATCAATGTAATAACCAGTTTCATAAAAAGGTTTCCTTGAATGGCAAAACGACTTGGGTTCCGCGGGCTTTTAGCCCGCGGAACCCAAGGCTGGTTACGGGACGCGAACAGCGTGAGGAGAATCAAAACCGGAGGTTGGTGTCTGCAGGTATGGGAAAACCGGTAGAAACCCTTCGAGGTTGCGGTCCACACCGTCAGTCAATGCGTTATTCGGAGCGACGTTCGGATTCCTGGCTCCTGCAAAGTCGGGGAACAACACCGACGTGAACGGCGTACCGCCGGCTGCGGCCCGAAGGAAGATGTCTACGACATCGTCGGACACGCGGCGGCCGTTCGGGAAACCAGCCGCGTCGCCACCCAGGATTCCAAGCCGCCGAACTCCAGGACGGTTCATGTCCGGAAGTGATCCCATGATATTTGGCGGAATCGCGAGATTCAGACGAAGTTGGTCCGAGTAAACCGCCTTGCTGAGGTCTCCGCCGATGACGGTCGTGTAATTGGGACCGGTTATTGGATTCACCGGAATGCCCTTGTACAGGATCAACTCGAGGTCTGCGCGGTTAGCCGTGGGAAATGGCTTGAGGGCCTTAGCGAGGACGCCGCTTCCCGGAGTATTGGTGCCGTACAGAAAGTCGACGATCGGCGGAATCTCGGGCGCTACAACTTGCGTGGAACGGAACTGTATCTCGTCCGCAGGTGAAGCGGCGTTCCACTTGTCACGAGTAGCCAACGGACTGAATAACTCGTTGACGAGGGGATTGCCCAGCCGCGAAACCTGCACGTAGTTACCGGAAACATTCGGCGTCCCGCCGTCATTTCGCAGCACCGTAGTGGATGGCCGGCTGGTGGCCGCCCAGATGCCGACAACGGCATCGGGTGCTGTTGGGCTCGACGGGATATCCCGGTTGCGTGTCAATTGCTCGATCGGAACCTGCAATGCGATCGTGTGATTGTTGAATCCTGCCAGCGAATCACGTCCGACTGGATCGCCGAATAGGCCCAGCGGCCGCAGTTCCAACCGATCGAACACAGCGCCAAGGTCGACGTAGAAGGGATCGTCGCGCGGACCCGCAAAAACCTTGATGTTGCCAGGCAGATCGTAAACCGCCTTCGACGCCAGATTCGATTCGTAGTTCGGCGTCGCGCCCGGACCAATATTATAGGGAGGCACAACCAAGTCGGAGCCGATCACACGTGTCCGAATCGAGCGGCCGAAAATAGTGAGCCGTGAGCGATCGGTCAAGGTGACCCTGTAGGTCTGTTTCACGTTGAAGTCGGGATCATTCAGCGAGTTGATCTGCGCATCTCCACCCGCCGTGCCGTCACTTCCCTGACCCGGCGTGCCAAGATGCGTCAGGAAGGTATTCGGGTTCCGGATCGTCGTGTTGAAGTTGAACGTGAATGTGACATCCGGAACGGCATCGCCCGTGTTGTCCACATAAATGTGGTACAGGGCGTTCGGATCGAAGTTATAGAAACCCGGGCCGCTGGCGGGTGTCTGCATTGGGATGAAATTCGCGATGATCGTCACAGTGTCTGGCCGATCCGGGCTGATGAACGCATACAGATCGGTGTTATCCACCAGAGGATCGTTGCTGATCAGCGGCGCCTCACGGTGACTTGAGGCAGACACCGGATCGAGTTGACTGATGAGCGGCGCGGTCACAAGGACGGCGATAACCGCCGTCAGTAGAATCTTACGAAACATGTTGGATGGTCCTTTCCGGCCCGTTCAGGGCATCGACTTCCAGATATGCGCGCCCAGATACAGGCCAAATACACAGCTAAACAAACCGGCCATCAGTTGAATTGGCTTGTAACCAGTCGCCAATCTCCCTTTGGCCCAATGAAGTGGGAACGCCAGCAGGAAGCTGATCGCCAGCATCCCCACGATGCTTCCGAAACCGAAGACGAGGATGTACAGAAGTGCTTCCACCGGAGAACGAATCGTTGACAGAACGAGAAGCATGAGCGCCGCGCTGCCCGCGGCACCATGAACCATTCCGACCAGCAGTGGCCGCAGCCCGAAGTGGACATGCTGCGGTTCATGACCGTCCGGATCGAGTTGATGTTCATGGCGGTGAACCTGGATCAACACCCGGACGCCGAGCGCCACAAGCATAAGGGCAACGAGCAATTCGAGCCGCGCAGAAAGCGATTCGGAAATCGTCACCTTCAAAACGATCACCGCGAGACCCGCACCGGCCAGCGATAGTGTGTGGCCCAGGCCCCAAAATGCGCCGATCCAGCAGCTGCGCCACACACTCCGTTCTTCGCTGACGAATGTCGTTACGGCAACAACGTGATCGGCGTCCGTCGCGTGTTTCAATCCAAGCAGCAGTCCCAATCCCAGAACGAACAGCACACCGCTGCTCAGCACGAGTTCCCCGCCCAGCAGCTTCGTGGAGCGGAGCGATTGCACAGCGATTCCCAAACCAATCACGGTGATCAGAGTCGCCGAAACGATCGGCAAGATCCGCGCGAAGCGTCCATTGGAATCAACACGCGTAAGCAATCGACTGGCTTTGACGACGAGAATGCCGACGACCACAAGAACCGAAGCCAGCCCAAGACTGAAGGCCACAATGAGCAGCAGGCCAACGCCGATGCGGTGCAGCGCTACGGCGCTGAGAAGAACGACGAGCGCCGATGGACATGGAACGATTCCGCCGCTGACACCCATGGCCAGCAACGTCCTGAAGCTCAAACCTTCAGGAACATCGTGCGCATGATTGTGGTCGAGCTTTGCGAACCGCTTGCGAAAGAGATTTACGCCGATGCCAAGAATCGCCATTCCGGACGCAAAGCCAAGCCACGGGTAGAGTCTTTCCGGAACGATATGGCGCGACAGGAAGAGCGTCGCGATGCCAAGCGCGAAGACACCGATCGTATGTGTGAGAGTCACGATGGCGCCGAGCCACAGGGCATGCCGGGCAGTCCCTCGATTCCCGACAAGGTACGCCGCGACGACGGTCTTGCCATGACCTGGGCTCAATGCATGCATGGCTCCCAGCGCAAACGCGATCGCAAGTCCTAGAAGAATGTGCTGCTGTGAAGTGAGTACTTCCGCAAGTCGATCCCGGTCTGCCGCCGGCGCGTGAATCTCAACAACGCTCGGGGGGGCCTGTAGAAGGTCCTGAGGGTAAATGGTCAATCCCTGACTTCGATCATCACCGCCTGGAACAACGACTTCCTTCCAACCGCGCCGGTCGCTGAAGTTCTCATCAACAAACTGAATGGATGGATTGTTTCCCTTCCACGGTGCGGACGCCGTCGTCGTGACTCTTAACGTCGATAGACCACCGGCGCCCGCTACGAACTGACTTTCCACGTCGTCGAGGTGTAGTGCCTGCGGCTCGCCGTCGAGTGCCAATCGCAGTCCCCGTATCCATGCTTCGGCTGCGGAACGACTCGGTGGTTCACCGTTCGCGAACATCTGATACGTCGGAATCTCGGCGAAGTCGAGGATGTACCGGATCACGACGAAGCCGTCGTCGAATCGAATCGTGGAGTGGTGGTTGATACTGAAATTGCCCATCGGATGGGCGATTCCGATCAGTGGCAGGAGGAGGACAGCAATTAACGATGCGGTGAGGATCTTTGGTCTCATCAACCCTCACTACGGGGTGAGGAGTGAAACCAGATGGGGAAATTATGAAATCGGAAAAGGGATCCGACAAATCCCAAATCCCAATCCGAGCGGAACGCTCACCAAAGCGTTTCCCTCGGATTGGGATTTGGGATTGGCGGATTTGGGATTTGTCGGATCCCTTGCGCCGTTAATCGACGACGCGGGCGCTGAGGATGAGGATCAATGCGCGATCTTGGAAGGCGGCTTTACCGACGACCATCTGTTGCCCTTTTTTCACGTCGAGTGCGGTCGAAATGGTCAAGTCGTTGTAACTGCCGTTAACCCACACCTTCACATTCAGACGCAGATTCTCCAGTCGAATCACTTGATCCGTGCCGTCACCCTGGACACGCGGACGCAATTGAAAGTTCACATAGATAGGTTGGCCGGGAGGATCCGACTCCGATAGCTTCGCAATCATCCCTGAACTGGACATGACGTCGCCTTCGCTGCCTCGCCCCAGTAGGGTGTCCACGACACGATACGACTTGAACGACATCACACTCTTCAGCTGATCAATGACCGGTTTGATCGCCGGCGGAATCGAGTCGGTATCACCCTGGGACCCGAGGACGAGGTAGGCTGTCAGATCGATAGTTTTAGGGGCGCTGGCGGGGACATCGAACCGTTTGATCAGTTCTTCGATCGCGGTCAATGTGGCCTGTGGAGCGCGGACCGAAATCGCCTTCAACGTCCGGTCGGAATACATCGGCACGCCAAACGTCGACAACAAGGTTTGCAAATTCCCAATGTCCACGTAACGGAGCGTGAAGACGCGAGTCGGCCAATTCGGATCGCTCATCATCGGGCCGAAACCGGGAAACTGTCCGGGATTGGGAAGCGCCGGTTGTTGTCCCTGAGGAACTGGCTGGGCTTGGCCGGGAGGGGGGCTCTGTTCGGCTTCCGCCAATGTCGAAAACAAAATTATGAAAGTAAGTATTAATCCAGGAAGTACACGCATCAAAAGCCTCCGTTCTTTTCAAAAAGCCAATAAATGACAATGTTGGGATCGTCGGTAAGAATCTGAACAACGGTATCTTTCGACTCTTCTGGCTGAGGTTCCACCGGCGATTCGTCGAGCGTGGCTACCTTCGGCGCGACGGGATGAGATGCCACCGGCCTGGACCGACGAACCGGAGCCGATCTAGTGACAGAACGCTCTGCGGCCGCCGGGACATCCACAGAAGGGACCGGCGCTGGCGCCGGTGCAATCGCGATCGTCGGCGGACTCGGCGGCATCGTTGGACTCGCAAGCCGCCAGATCACAATCGAGGTCGCCATCAACACGACGCTTCCGAGCACCGCAAAGCGCCAACGGTATCCACCCCAAAGCCAGATGGCGAAGTGATCCATCCACGTCCGACGCTCTTCCACAGCGCGGACCTGCCTCATGACGTTCGCGCGAACCCTGTTGAGCGACGACGCATCGACAGTTTCATTCCGCAATTGCCGCACTTCGGACTGAGAGTTCCGTAACTCATCGAGAAACGCTCGGCACTCGACGCAAACTTCCAGGTGCTTCTCGAGATGCGCGACGGACTCGAGCTCCAGATCGCCTTCAACGTACAGGGCAATCTGAGGATTCCAACCGCGACACTTCATAACGACCTCCGAAAACGCTTTTCGATGAACCGCTTCATCCGCAATCGAGCGGCGCTCAAATGCGACCGGACTGTTGCTTCGGTCACCTTCAATACATCGGCGACCTCGGCCGTCGTCAGTCCCTGAAGCTCTCGCAGCACAACGGCCGCTCTTTGCTTTTCAGGCAATTCTCCCAAAGCGTTCTGAATGAGCTTGCGGTGCTCGTCGCCGGTCAGGGAGTGATGCGGATCGCCGCTCGACGCCGCCGGTTCGTGCTCGTCGGACCACGCCACCTCACCGCGAGAGCGTCCGGATGCAATGTCGTTACAAACATTGACGGTGAGCCGGTAAAGCCACGGCTCGAAGGCCTTGGTGCGATCAAAGCGGTGCAGGTACTTGTAGACCCGAAGAAACACTTCCTGGCTGGCTTCCTCGGCATCCGCCACATTTCCCAAGAGTCTCCTCGCCGTCAGCATGACGGACCGTTCGGACCTCAACATCACCTGCTCGAATGCCGAAACGTCTCCAGTGGCCGCTCGCTCCAGCAGGATCGCCCATTCTCGACTTTCCCCCTGGTCCTTGGCGCTGACCATCAAAACCTGGACGGCACTTTCGCTCATCACTTGTTAATACCCCGCCCACCGGCATTTCGTTCAAATCTTTTTCGCGACGCGGTATCGTATTCGCCCTATGAAAACTAAAAACTTACCGCTGCTGCTGTTTTGGCTTTTGGCCGGCGTGCTGCCGCTGCAGGCGCAAACCCTCGAGGAAGAGGTCCGCGCCATGAGGGCGGAGATACAACGATTGCGCCAGGAGGTCGAAACGCTTCGTCAGGAGGTCCGGGGATCGCCGCAGGAACCGTCGCCGGCGGAGATTCTCCCGGTGCTGCAGGCGCAGGTTCAGGAACACGCTCAGACGAAGGTCGAAAGCGCCTCAAAGTTTCCGGTGAAGCTTTTCGGCACGATCGTTTCCCAGACGGCGTGGAATAGTGGAGAACCGAATTGGTTGGACCTTCCGAATATCGCCGGTCCTCGCCGGACGGGCGAACCTTCGGGGACTTTCATTTCGACCATGCGGCAGAGTCGAGTGGGCCTGATGTTGGATGGACCGACGATCGGCTCCATGAAACTGAATGGCCTTTACACCATGGATTTCTTTGGCGGAATACCCAATTTTTCGACGGGCCAGGTTATGGGCCTTCCTCGCATGTTGTATGCATACGCCCGACTCGACGGAGAAAAGTCCGCCTTTCAAATCGGTCAGGACAACATGATCCTCGCACCTAATAATCCGACATCCCTGGGCGCCCAAGCATTTCCGTTAATGTTCCGGTCGGGGAACCTTTATTTCCGTGTACCTCAGATCCGTGCCGAACGCGTCCTGGCTTCGAGCGAAGGCGGTGAATTTCACGCGATTGCGGGCATCATTGCGCCGGTCGCCGGCGACTTCGTCGCCCCGCAAGCGGTGAATTATCAGTTCGTTCCGCCGCCGCTCGCCGGCGAACGATCGCGAATGCCGGGGGTACAGGCACGGCTGGTCTGGCGGGCGCTTTCCGCCGATCCCTATGAAAAGCCGAAATGGGAACTCGGCGCCTCCGGTCACTATTCGCGGGAACGGTTCGTTACAACGGTTTCCAGTTGGGCGGGCGCAGTTGATTTCAACGCAACATTGGGACGTTTTGGAACTGGAGGCGAGCTCTTTGTTGGAAGAAACATCGATGCGTTTGGTGGATCCGTGGGACAGAATGCCCAATCACACGGCGGATTCATCGAAGGCCGTGTAACAGCAACGCGACGCTTCAGTTTGAACGGAGGATTTGGTACCGATCGTCTATATCATTTGGCCCGATTTCCTGCAGGGATCACACGGAATTCGAGCGCTTTTGGAAACGCCATTTATAGTCTGACGCCGGAGTTCAGCACTTCATTGGAATACCGCTGGCTTAAGACGCGCGTGCCGTTGCCGGACCGTCGACTGAACCATCAGCTCAATCTTATTTTCGCGTATAGTTTCTGACATGAAACCTGCGGTTCTCCTGTCGCTGCTGCTGTTTTGCGAAAGCGCGCTGGCGCTACCGTTGACTGGTCGAGTGGTGGTGGCGGGTCGAGGTTCAGGTGGTAGCGTTCCAACGATCGTGTATGCCGAAGCGCTCGATGGCCGGACGCCGATTCAACCGGGCCAGTTCACACTGACGCAGAAGAACAAGGCATTCTCACCGCACGTCCTGGCAATACCGGTCGGCTCGACCGTTGTTTTCCCCAACGAGGACCTCATCTTTCACAACGTCTTTTCGCTGTCCCGACCGGGCAGTTTCGATCTCGGCCTCTATCGAAATGGCGATTCCAAGACGCAAAAGTTTACAGTCCCGACAACGCTGCGGGTGTTCTGCAACATCCACCCTCAAATGGCGGCGGTGATCCTGGTGCTGCCGACGTCCTATATCGCGGAGGCGGACGCGAGTGGAAATTACAGGCTCGACTTGCCTCCGGGCCGTTATCGAATTACGGCATGGTCAGAGCGGTCACCGGCTCAGTCAAATGTTGAAGTAACTGTTGGCTCTGGCGCGGCATCGGCCGGAGATCTGTCGTTGGACGAGTCGAGGTTTCAGGACCTCAGACACAAGAACAAGCTTGGCCAGGATTACCCCAAGTCTGCCTACGAGAACAAGAAGCCCTGAAATAATTCGGGGTCAGGCGTATCGTTCACCGAATTAAGTGAAAGTTGCATCACTTTTACGCTCGGTTAGCTTGAGGAACGCGGTTCCCTCGTCCTCTTGGCTCCCGTTGAACCGTTGGTCACGCGTGCCAACGGAATAATGGATTAGTCGCCCCGGGGCTGACGGTTCGGCGCGATCTTGTTGCCGATTTGAATATCCCAACCCATGGCGTCCGGTACATGGAAGCTCTCGAGTGTGCCTGTCATGTCCGGCCGCGGTTCCCGTTTCCCTTCGCGGTTGACGTAGACGACATCGCGTTTGATTAGTTCTTCACGGACTCTTTCCGTGTTCCAGTTCTCGATGCCGAAACTGATATGTCCAATTGCCGCGGACACTCCGTTCGCGGGACGGGGAGGAGGCGGAGGGGTAGCGCCGGCCGGATTGTTGGCGGCAGCGGTGGCCGCTCGAACGGCAGCATTGCCTCGGATGATGTCTCCGATCTGGACGGACGCCTGCCCGTTCCCGGGACGCACCGACCAGCCGAGCAGTGCCTGGTAGAACGCCGCGCTGCGTCGAGGATCTGGAACCTCGAACGAAATGTGGTCGAGGTAGAGGGTCTTCCAACCCGTCGGCTCGAACGGAGCCGGGGCGGGTAGCTTGGCGTTAGCCGGCGTCTTTCGTCGGAGTGCTTTCGTGCCGTTCGTAACGGCGAGATTAAACCCATCGGGATCTTTGATGCGGAAACTCTTGTAGTCGCCGTGGTTGTCGGCGACGGGGTTGAGTCCGCGCTTAGTGAGTTCGGCCTTGATCTTGTCGGTGTCCCAAGGCTCGATGCCCCAAGCGAACCCGTCGAACACAGCGCGGACAGGCGGCCGGCTGACGCCGAGTCCCGCGTCGGTAATGGCTGCCGGGGGTGGCGCTGTTAACCCACCGCGTATAATGATGCCACCCGAGTTCTCGCCCATATCGAGCAGGGCCTGCTTGCCGTCGTCGCTTCGGACTTTCCATCCCATCAAGGTCGTATAGAACGATGCAGCTTTCTTGTAATCGACGCATTGATAGTCGAGATGGTCGAGCCAGACGGTCTTCCAGCCCGTCGGTTCAAACGGCGGGACGAGCGGCGGCAAGCGTCAGGAATTGCCGGCGAGAGATCCCCCCGGCGTAGAGACCGTCAACGAACTCATTAAATGAATGGGTCATGGTGGCTTCTCCTGTTTGTTGGTCGGAATCACCGGATGATAGTGCGGAGCGGCGAGAGATTCTAGCCCGATCGTAAGGGCGTGTTGTCCAACTAGCACCGGAGGCGGTGTGTGCCATGGGACGGGACATTTGACACGTGACACGTGACGCGTGACGTTTGACATCCGGGGAACCACGCCGCTGGGATGTCAAACGTCACGCGTCACGTGTCAAATGTCCCGTCCCACGGCGCACACCGCCTCCGGCGCTAGTCGTTTTTTTCGTCGCCTTCATGTTTTTTTGTGACCCCACGCTAAGCTGTACGTCAGCTACACAGGAGGATGAGACTCATGGACGAGAAACTTCATACAAGGCGTGCTGCGCCGTTCTATATGACCCTTGGGTTGGGCCTTTTTGTCCTGGCGGCGGGCTGTGCCCCTCGCCGCCTAAACGTCATGCTTACCCCCGAACAGAACTTGATCGCGGTAGGTTATTCCGCCGAACGTTCGGGATCCATTTTCAGGGCCAACAACGACGCTCGGGAATACTGCGAACGGCAGAAAAGGGGTGTTGTGCTGATCAAGGAAGATACCGTTTATCAAAGTCACTTTGGTGAAGACGTCACTGTGGCGGCCAGAACCGCAGGCCGAGTGGCTGGTGCTCTGGGGAGCCCAAAGGGAGCTCAGGCCGGCCGGGCACTCTCTTCACCAACCGACTACAAGACGACCTTCGAGTTCGTTTGTAAATAACAAGTCACTTAACCGCTGGTTTGGCCAGGGCCATTTTGTAGACGGGCACCGGCTGAGTAAATCCCTTCACCTGGAGAGGCTCCAGTCGCTCTGCGGCCACCAGTCCCTCGACGCGAAGATACGTCGACTCCGACATCAACACTTCGTTGGGACCTGCGTGTGAACACAAACGCGACGCGAGGTTGACGTTCGATCCGATCACTGTGAAGTCCAGTCGATCGGCGCTGCCGATACTTCCCAGAATCACTTCCCCGCTGACGATTCCAATTCCAACTCGAAGCGGCTCTTCTTTCGGATTCTCGGCATTCAGGGTATCCAGCGCTCGATGGATTTCCACTGCGCATCGAATCGCGTTCAGTTCCATGTCTTCGCCAACGAAAAGTGCAACAACCATGTCGCCGACGTACTTGTCGATGTCGCCGCGAAACTTCTTCACCTTGTCCGCCTGCAGGCTCAAACAGGTATTCAGCATCTTGATCGTGCGTTCCGGCGGCCAGTACTGAGTCATCGATGTAAAGCCGCGCATATCGGAAAACATCACGGTCAGCGTGGTCTTCTCTCCGGCGGATACTTTCTTCGGCGAACTGGACTGGATCATGTCCACCGTCGATTGGGAGACAAACTTCTGCATGTCGGCGCGCTCGCGCAAACCCTGCATCATGACGTTAAAAGACTGTGCAAGATCTCCGATCTCGTCGCCACTTCGCACGTCGAGTCGGTAATCGAAATTCCCTGCGGATACTTGCTGGGTGCCTTCAACCAGTTTCGCGACGGGCGCAGTGACACTGCGTGCAAAGACGTTGCTGATACCCACTCCAACGGCCGCGGCAATCAGACCGACGAGAACAAGGCCAAGCTGGATTTGGCGATAAGGAGCAATTGCATCGTCGTACGATTGCATGACGATCGTGAGCGGACGGACCGCGGTGTTGCCCGCAAAAGACGTCGCCGCGGCGAGAAAAGTCTCACCACCAACGCTCAGCGTTTTGATTTCCGAGTCCGGTTGAACCGCAGCTTCCCACTCGGCACGCGTCTGCCACGGAAGCGTTTCCGGCGGCAGGCTGGACCCGAGCACGCGGTCGGCGACGATGATAATGTCGTCACTGTCGAGATCACGCAGGTGCCTGGCGTATGCCGTGTTGATGGGAAGGCCGGCGACGACGATCATGATGACATTCCCGGCAGCAACCAGCGGTGTTACCGCCAAATGGTAGACACCGGCGTCAAAGCGCAGAACGGCAGTTACCGGCTCTCCCTCCAACGATTGAATGATGGGAAGTAATTCAGGAATCGGAGTGGGTTCCTGCCGGTCGGTTCTGGCGACGACGGTGCCGTCGTGCCTTAAGACAGCAAGCAGAACTTCGGTTTGCTTGTTGGCAACCAGAAATGAGATGAGGCTGTCACGAGTGGTCGCGCTGTCGGTCTTATCAACCAGCGCATTAAGTTCCGGATAGGATGCGACGAACTGGCTCGTCAGGAACAGTTCCTTCAACCGCTGAGCTTCTTCAGCTACAAACCGGTCGCGGCCCTGCCGGATATCGCTCTCCAAACGTTCGCTGACGTACCGATCGCCGCGATAGTTCACCACGGCGAGCATGGCCACAATCACAGCGATCAGCAAAGCGCTCGAATAGAAGACGATCTTCCTGCGAAACGGCGTTCGTCGCATCGTTCATGAAGGCGTTTAGGCGTTCGCCGGCATCTGGAACGGCTCGTCCGCGCTGCCGCCGTAGATGGACGGAACTTTGGATCCCATCGGGCGCAGATAGGTTGAAAGCTGCCCGCGATGATGTGACATGTGCATCAGCATAAATTGAAGGAACATCACGGCCGGCATTTCCGCGATGCCGAAGAAATTGACCGGCTTCGTCAACTTCTCCGCCGGCAAGGCTTTCAACTTGGCGATCCGATCGTTGTAATTGGTTTCATGCCAGGCCAGGATCTCTGAAATCTTCGTTGGAGCCGGTGGCTCTTCCGTCGGTGCATCAAATTGCCCATTAATAACGCCGTCCAGAAAGAACATATCCGCGCCGGCAATATGAAACGCCAATTGTCTGGCCGTCATGGATTTCGGATCGGGCGTATATTCACATTTGTCCTGCGGGACGGCGGCGATTACTTTTCTTGTCACACCGTATTCGCTTTCGAGATTGTTTAGAAAGAAAGTAAGGAATCCCTTCGCCTGTTCTGCGTTCATTATTTTTCTCCTTCGAAATCTAGATGTCAGTATTGATCAAACATTCGCTGGATCTCACGTGGATCCTGCGTCTTTGTCAGATGAGTTGGCAGCATCCTCTCCACGGCAATAGTATTCGTGTTCGTGTTCTCTCGCGCCGAAATGGGCGACCCGACCTGGTCGCCGGATGGGAACGTCGTCGCGATGATAACACCTTTTTCAGTCCTTCATAATACGCGTAAACATACACTTCCACGATACCGTGCAATGTTATCGCTTTCCAGCCGTCTAAATACTTTCGAAGACCAACCACGGGGGAGAGCTATGAAATCTTCTATTCATCTTTTAATTATCGTCATTTTGACCTTCTGTCTGGCGGGTTGCGGCAGCCGTGGAAACGAGCCGGTCAGCGCTAATTCCGACAATGTCGCAGAGCAGACAAACGCGCCGGGAAAAGTATCCGAACCGGCACCAACAGCTCCGGCACGGAAGAACATGGTCCCGTCGAAAACCCGGCCGGCCGAGCCGCGGCAGGACGCTCCGTATGAGAATCTCGCAACGCGAAATCCAATTCCTGAAGATCGGCCTGAAGCAGCTCCTCGCGCGCCGGCCATGGAAACAATTCCTTCCGGTACCGCCGTGACGGTCGTATTGAATCAGGGTATTGGTACGGACAACAACCAGGAGGGCGATACGTTCACCGCCGATCTCGCCGAAACCCTCACGATTAACGGAAAGGTTCTTGCCGACAAAGGCGCACTCGTCGCGGGACGCGTTAGAACAATCGAAGAACCCGGAAAGGTGAAGGGCCGCGCACGCATGGAACTCGAACTCACTGAGCTTCGCGTAGGCGGGAGAAGCTATAACCTCGACACTGAGCCCTTCATTGCCGTCGCCCCGGACAACAAGGATCGTGACGCCGCGATAATCGCGGGAGGCGCGGGCGCCGGTGCGATCATCGGAGCCGCGACCAAAGGCAAGAAGGGCGCCGCGATTGGAGCGATCATCGGTGGCGGTTCCGGAACCACGGCTGTATTGATGACCCGAGGCAAAGACATCCACCTCGATCCTGAAGCCAAAGTTAATTTCGTACTGAAAGACTCGGTCAGACTACCGGCTGTTCGACCGGCTTCGTAGGACAGTACTCAAGAAGCGCAAAGAAGAACGCAAAAGGCACAAAGGGAATTCTAAGATTCTCCCTTTGTGCACTTTTGCGTTCCCCTTTGTGCCTCTTGTGGTTATTCCTTCTTCTTAAGTTCCGCGGTTCAAATCCACTCTTCGTCCGTTTCGTCGCCAGATTTCAAGCCGCTCCAAAACCGCTCGAGAATCAGACCGATCACTCCACCGACGAAATACCACTGGATGGTACCGACGAGAAGCGTGATCGCAATGGTTCCGGCAATAAGCATTGGAGGATTGAGTCCTGCCCGATTGAGCAGCGCAAAAACGCCCAGCAGGACCAGCATTGGCGCGGTGTCGAATATCAGCATCAGCCGCCAGAATTCAGATCGATTGAAGAGGTACGCGTCGAATCCGATACCAGCCAGCGTCGTCGATCGGTTCATCTCATAGTCAACATATGAAAATAGGAAAAACCCACTGGCCAGAATCACATGAGAGATGGCGGACGTCACACCGATGCGCTTCCACACAACCATGTCATTGATGTTCAGCACATTGAACCAGGTCAGCAGGTGATACAACCCGAAGACAAGAAGGACCGGTATCAGGAAGCCCGCGATCAACAAGAACATAACCAGATTATACGGGATGTATTTCGACTAGACTTGACGCCATGAGCAAACACATCAATCCTCCGGAACTGACCAAGCCGACGGGGTACACGCATGTGGTCGAGGCATCGCGTGGGCGGACCATCTACATCTCAGGACAGATTGCTTTCGACAAAGATGGGAAAGTAGTTGGGGCAGGAGACTTTCGAGCACAGACGGTCCAGGTGTTCGAAAACCTGAAGGCGGCGCTCGCTTCTGCCGGCGCGTCGTTCGAGAATGTGGTGAAGGTCACGACGTTCGTTACGGATATGAAATTCGTACCGATTCTCCGCGAAGTTCGAGCGGGATACTTCGGCGGACAACCGCCGGCGGGGACGCTTGTTCAAGTGTCGGCTCTGATCATCCCGGAGTTGCTGATCGAAGTCGAAGCGATCGCGGTAGTTTCGGAATAGGTTGAGCAAAAAAACGCCCCTCGATTCTTCCGTGAATCGTGGGGCGCCTTTGCTATCCCGCCTGTCTCCTGCTCTAAAAAGCTGCGCTTAGGTATCCGTTCCCGTCGGGGCTCCTTCCCTTCGCTCTATCCTGATCTTTTCATGAGCTGAAAACCGTCCCTGGCCTGGTGCAAATCAAGACCTAATCTTCGGTCTGGGAGTGTCTCCGCATTACAAAACTCCACTGGCCGTCCTGGTAGTGAAAACCCGTGTAAATTGTCGGGTCTTGTAAAGCGCCGAAGTCCAGCAGACCGCTGCCACGGTGGGGTGCTTCATGACAACGAACAAAATAGGCGCCAGTGTCGGTGCTTCCAACAGTTCCGACTTCGGTTACCATTCCGTCGAAACTAGAAACCGATATGTGGCGTGATGGACCCTGCTGGGTACGTGATGTCAAACTTCCCTCCGGAGTCGGGCAACCCCTTGCCCAACAGCGGGCCCTTATATGCACGCCCTCGCCCAAACTCACCCCAGCCGTAAGTCGAACAATTGATGGGAAAGTCAAAACACTGTCCGGGTAGGGCCTCGCCCAATCGGTAACCAAAGGTTACGTCCGATTGGTAGAATGTTCACGATTTGGAGAACCCCATTGAAACGCGCACTCTTCCCTGCTGCGTTGCTGCTCTGTTCGACGCGATCTTCCCAGATGTGAAACTGCCGGTGCTGGAGACCGGTCGCTACCTCTCCCGGTTCTGACAGGGTTGCCTATGATGTCAGAACCGGGAGCGGTAGCGACCGGGTCTCCAGCACCGCATCCATGGCGGAGCGGCAAGGGGGTATAGCTACGAAACGATCGCTTCGGCCTCGATCTCGACGAGCATGTCCGGATTGATCAGTCGGCTCACCTGTACCATCGACGTCGCCGGGCGGATCTCCCCGAAAAACTCTCCATGTGCGCGACCGACCTTCTCCCAATCGTTAATGTTGATGACGTACATGCGCGTACGCACCACATCCTTGAGCGACGCGCCGGCCCGCTCCAGCGCCGACTGTATGTTCCGTATCGTTTGAACAGTCTGGGCATACGGGTCGCCGACCCCGACGACTTCTCCCTGACTATTGGTCGCCGTCGTTCCCGACACATGAATCACATTGCCTGAACGAACGGCCCGCGAGTATCCGACGATCGGTTCCCAGGGCATTCCGCTTGAAATGTTCTGTCTCATGGCTTTCCGTAAGTGAAGACAAAGTAGTCGTACGCGAACCGTGTAACGTCTGCAATCACACGCTCACGATCCGCCGTCGCTGCGCGCGCATCCTTCATGAGAACGGTGATCGCCAGGTGACCCGCATTGAACGGCAAAAAGACGATACCCGTATCGTTAGTCGATCCACCGATCGTCCCGGTCTTATGTGCGACGACGGTATCAGTCGGCAGCAGCCCGGGGATTCGCGCCGGACCCGTTTGGCACTCCTTGAGGATTTCGATGATTTCCTCGGAAGCAGCTTTATCGACGATTTCGCCGGCCAGAAGTTTCAAAAGAATTCGATTCATGTCCTCAGGACGAGCGACGTCTTTTTCCGTCCGGTTGAACTGCTCATTCGCCCTGGCGGCGGTCTGGGCGTCTATCGCGTCCAGCAGTTGCCGGACTTCCCGCACCGGCCTTGCACCGTAGCGAGCATAGTCGAGGCCCGATTGATCGAGGATCATTTCTTGAGCGGTTCGGTCGATGCGAATCGAATCCATACCCAACGTCTTCATTCGTGCCGTCACATTCGGAGCCCCGACCTTGTTTAGAAGTATGTCGGCCGCCGAGTTGTCCGAAATGCGCATTGCCATGTTGACAAGATTGCGAATACTGAGCTGCACACCTGGAGGGTCGAATAAAGCGATCATCGTACCGGCGCCGATGTGAAGGTCGGAAGGCATCACCTCGATACGATCGTCGAGGCTGAGCCGGCCGGCTGCTTTCTGATAGTACAGTTCTACCAGCATCGGCAATTTATAGGCGCTCCCCATCGGATACTTCGTATCCCCGTTGACGACGACTTCGCTTCCAGACTCCACATGCCTGATCGCGACTCCGACTTCACCCCGAGCACGAGAAATGGTTTTTTCGATTTGCTGCTTCAGGATCGCCAGGTCGGCTGCATAGGTACGGGCCGATAACACCAGCACCAACGTCACAACCATTTTGATTCGGATTCTCACGAGACCCTCCTGAACGCTCATTGTAGCCGGGTGCCGTCTCCTAATCTGTGATAACTTTCTCGGCCATGGACACGAAAACCATCCGCTTTACCATTGATCGCGGTATCGGCACGCTGACGATGAACCGGCCGGAAAATCTCAACGCGATCAATCTGGAAATGCTGGATGAAATGCTTCGTGCCATCTTCAGTTGCACGAACAATCGAGACGTGCGCGTGATCATCATCAAGGGTGAAGGCCGCGCGTTCAGCTCGGGTGGAGACATCAAGGTGATGGAGAACATCCTCGATCGCGATGCATACACCTTCATGCACGACTGGATCCAGCGCGTCCACCTGCTCGAAATGCAGTTGCGAACGATTCCAAAGCCCGTGATCGCGTCGATCCGCGGAGTGGCCAGCGGCCAGGGCATGAATCTCGCGCTGGCTTGCGATCTGCGGATCGCGTCGGAATCCGCCAGCTTCAATCAATCGTTCGTTCGGTTAGGCCTGACGTCCGAAGGAACCTACTTCCTGTCGCGTTTGGTCGGCGTCGGCAAAGCGACCGAATTGTTCTTCACGGGTGCCACGATATCTGCCGCAGAAGCAATGTCGTTGGGAATCCTGAACCGCGTCGTCCCTGATGAGCAGCTTGAAGCGGAAACTATGAAGTGGGCTGAACAGATGGCTACCGGTCCAACCGAAGCTCTCGGCCGAACCAAGCTCCTTATCAATAGCGGCTACAAGAATCAGCTCGACCAGCACCTCGCCCAGGAATCCACGCTGATTGCGGAGACCGCCCGCACGGAAGATTTTCGCGAGGCCGTCAAGGCCTTCCTCGAAAAGCGCGACCCCGAATTCCGCGGAATGTGACACCTCCGTTCACGAGCGCGCAGCCGCGATAAGCCGATCCTCCCAGGAGAAATCGGGCTGCGGCCGCTGCTGTTGCCGATACCAGCGATAGGACTCGCGTAGACCATCATCGAGCTTCGTCAACTCTAGACCAAGCTCGGAGCGCACGCGCTCAACGCGGACGATGATCGGCGGAATGTCGAGGTAGACACCGAAGTACAACGGGGGCGCGAACAGCTCACCGCCGGCCCGCTGGATCTGTTCGCGTGGAATGTGTACCAACTTGGCTTCTTTGCCCGCGATCCTCGCCAGAGATTGGACAAACTCGAGCTGCGTAATGGGCGGATAGCTCGCGAGATTGTAAGCATGACCGGTGGCGATCTGGTTATTCGCGGCGAGGACCGCGGCGCGGGCGACATCGCGCGCGTGCACCCACTGCATCGGGCGCAAGCCATCGTCCGGTATGATGATCGGCCGGTTGGCATGCATGCGATCCCAGAAGAAGGCTTCACGGTCGAATGGATTTTGCGGTCCGTAGACGAACGCTGGTCGAAGGGTGGTAACGGGAATGCCTTTTTGGCGACTCAGCTCCATAAGCGCTCGTTCACTGGCCGCCTTTTGCGCGCTGTAGAGGTTCGGATGGTCGGACGGTACGAGCGGATCTCGCTCGTCGAACTCGCCGCCTTCACCATACACCGCGATGCTAGACATAAAAACGTAGCGCTGCAGGCCGGCCGAAGCCGCAAGCGCGGCGCTGCTCACCTGGTCGGCGGTCGTGCCGCGCTGCCAGTCGTAGACATTGTCGTAGACGACATGGTACCTGCTGCCGGTCAGTGCGGCTCGAACCGCTTCGCTGTCGTTGCGGTCGCATCGGATCTCGGTTACACGGCTGCCGAACGGTGTACTTTGACCGCGGTGCATGATGACCACGTCGTCGCCGCGTTCGAGCAGCTGATCCACCAGCGCACGGCCGATGAAAAGTGTCCCGCCGATTACTAGTACGTTTGCCACAATGCCTCCCGGGTAATTGTTCTGAAGAATACCTCGTGGTCAGGACCGAAGTCGAATGGCGAAGGCCTACCTCGAAGCGGAGAGCGGCACCGGGCAGCCGCGCTTTTGTCGGCGGTTGTTTCCACCAACGGTCCGTTTGCCTTTCAAGTCGCAACGGCATTGGCGCGAATCCAATCAGAACTGCGATGCGGACAATCGGCAAAGCCTCATTGCCAATTGGTTGGGACGCAAAACCGATTGGCTTTGCCTCACAGTCGATCGATTTTGAGGCGTTGCCGATGGACGTTGAGGCGTCGTCAATCGTCGCTGTGGAAAAACCAATCGTCTCCGCCTCAACGTGTATTAGTCAAAAGGCACGGACGATTGACGGCATGCCTTTGCTGATCGACATCGGCTCAAAGTCGGTCGGTTTTGAGGCTCCACCGATCGGTGAAATCGGGCATCTCCGCAAGCCATTGATTTACAGAACATTAGATGGCCTCTTCAGCGATCGGTGGAACGTCATTGCCGATCGACAGCAAGCGAAACCGGTCGGATTTGTCCCAACGCTCGTTGGATTCATCTTAAATCGATTGTCTTCACCTCATTGCTCATTCGACCCGGGTCATTGTCAGCCGACGCCGCTCTTCCGCCATTCGCACATGAACCATCGCCAATACGTCGGCTCGTCCTTAAAACCGGCGACCGACGTCTGCGGCTTCGTCTGTCCCCAGCGTCGTCGGGTTGGCGCTCAGCCGCGAGCCGTGCGAGGATTCCGCGGGGACTTAGATTTACGTCGTGCGCGGCTCGTCGGCTGCAACGCCGTTAGGCAGTCTGCCGTGCGTTCGGACCGCTCTCGCCGTATCTAGCAGTCCTCGAAGGGCCGCGTTCACAGCCTCGCCGGTTGGAAATGCTAGGGCGATCTCTGGATCGAGGACCACAATGTTGCTCTCTTGTCGGAGTCTCTGTGCATACTTGCCACGAACGCCGCCCCGCATTGAAGCAAAGTCGTATTCCGCATTCATGTCATTTCACGAGGACTGGCTTTTTTCATAAAATCGTTTTTCTTGAGACGTCGCCCGTCGGGCGCTGATTATTCGAATCCCAAGTGATTATCACGTCGGCCCAGTATACGCTGCGGTACGTCGGAGGGGGTTAGCCTACCTAACTCATATTCGACTGATGCGACGAATCGATTTGGCCGGTCGTCCTAATCATCCATGATGTTTGCCGAAACTATAGACAAAGGTGCGACCGGTCACAACTTATACGGTTTCGGCTTATCCCGGACAGCACTTCGGCCACAAAGCGTGGCGCGGAATGCACGATGTAATTTGGCAACCCGAAGCCGATAGCGTTTCACTCTCGATTGTAGATTGCCCGCAAACTTTGTTGGTAGAGTGTCGGGCATGACAATCCCACTTGAAGAACTTCGATCCGTTTTGAAGAGCCAGTATCATGCATCGCTCGCGATGCTTCGAGAAACCGTCGACCGATGCTCCGACGATTTATGGATCAGCACAAAACCTCACAACGCGTTTTGGCAAGTTGCATATCACACGCTGTATTTCACCCATCTTTATCTTCAGCCCAACCTCGATGCGTTCCGGCCATGGAAGGAGCACCAGGCGGACGTCCAGAACCCCGACGGTATCGGCGACGAACCGGAGCCCAGCAGTACTTTGCCTCTGATTCCGAATCCATATTCGAAATCTCAGGTCCTGGACTATTGGAGCATCTGCGACGAAATGGTGGACTCGTCGGTCGACTCGCTCGATTTGTTAAGTCCTGAAAGTGGATTCTTCTGGTACAAGGTGTCGAAGTTCGAACATCAGCTGATCAGCATTCGTCATGTCCAGCATCACGCCGCGCAACTTGCCGATCGACTGCGACAAGCGGCAAGTGTCGGCACCAAGTGGGTGGGCGCACAAAGAACCCGGTGAAGTATTTCGACGAAATCGATTACAACACACCGGACTTCGGCGACAGCCATTGAATCCACGTTCGAAACACTTGAGCGAAACCTGAATGCCCTCGCAGAGCGGCAAGGTGAACTGACATTGACGATTCCGATGGCCTATATTGAAGCGCGCAAAGGCCGTTAAAAGAATTTGCGTCCGACTGTTGGATCAGGAACGGCCAAGCCGAGCTTTTGAATTAACGGCACCACCTCGGCCATGTATTGCTTGCGGGCTTCACCGTTCGTACGTCGTTTGAGACCCCATTCGATGTAGCGTTCGTCGCGAAACGATTCGGATTTTCCGAACATGTCCAGACCGATGATGAACCACTTGTTGACTGCCGACTGCACCTGATCCCTTCCCTGCTCCGTTCTGCACAGTTCGGCGGCTTTCAGTGTTCCGTACTGCACGTGGCCTTTCTCTTCCTCGATAATCTTGGAGTCATAGGGTGGCAGTTGTCGCGCGAGCGGAAGATAGCTGCAGTTGACGAACTCGTCGAGCTGGTATTGCCCAACGCGATCGATCAGAAATCCGAAGACGGCCCAGTCCGCCCAAGTCGGCATGTCACCGCGAAAGGCGTCGACGTAGCGATCCGGTTTGGAGACGAAGAGCCGGTCGGTGGCGTCGAAGCCGAGTTCCTGGAGTAGCCGGTTCATTTTCCGGAAATGATCGATCTCTTCCATCGCCGTCTTGGCGACTTTCCATTGTTCATCGGCATTCGAAGCGCCGAGCATCCACGAATTCACGTACAGGTGCGGGCCGCCGATCTCGCAGTCCGCCTGGATTCGCATGACGCGCACGAGCAGATCCTGATACTCCTGCGGCATCTTTGGAAAGTCTTTGGCTTCGATCTTGTCCGTAAATATCACTTGGATTTTCCCTCGCATGAACCGTGTTGAAGGTGATGCTCGAAGTCGCGGCGAAAAAGGCTGATGGCGCTGAGCACCGGAGGGCCCGGCATGTTGATCAATGCGCAAAAACCTTTGCCGCGATTGAAGTCCAGAACCTTCTGACATTGATCGAAGAGGCTCGCATCCCCCTTTCCCTGTTGAATACGCTCCAGCAACGCAACCAACATGTTGGTCTCCATGCGGCAGGCGGGACATTGCCCGCAGCACTCCTGGGCGAAAAACTTCGCAAGACCGAGCGATTCCTCGACCATGCACGTACCTTCTGCGTAGAACCGCATCACGCCACAGCCAAGCGTCGAACCTGCCTTCTTGCACGAGTCCGGGTCCAGCGGCACGTCGAGGAACTCCGGTTTCAGGAATCCACAGGACGGTCCACCCGGAAGAATGGCTTTGAGTGCACCGCCGCTTTTCAGACCACCGCCGAGGTCCTCGAACAAATGACGCAGCGGTGTGCCCAAAGGCAATTCATACAAGCCCGGACGATTCATTTCATCGCCGAGGCAAACCAGCATCGTCCCGGGACTCTGTTCGGTGCCCATCGTCCGGAACCATGAAGCGCCTTTGGCTACGATCGGAGCTACATTGGCGAGCGTCTCGACGTTGTTGACCACTGTCGGCTTTCCAAAAAGTCCTGACGTGGCTGGATACGGCGGCTTCTGCCGCGGCTTCGGATCCTTGCCTTCGAGGACTTCAAGAGCGGCGGAGTCTTCTCCGGCGACGTAAACCGTTGGCGCCCGCTGAATCGTGACCTTCAGCGATCCGAGGTAGCCGGCCTTGCCGGCTTCGTCGATCGCCTGGCTCATGAGGCGATGACAATCGTCATAGGTTTCGTTGAGATAGAGGAATGCTTGTTCGGCACGGATGGCGCGTGCAGCCAGAATCATGCCCTCTAGAACAAGGTGAGGTCGATATTCGATAAGGATTCGATCTTTGAAACTGCCCGGTTCGTCTTCGCCCGCATTGCAGACGACATAGCGCGGAGTTTCCGGGGATTCCGCAGCAATGGACCATTTCCTTCCGGCAGGAAAGCCGGCTCCGCCGCGGCCGCGCAAGCCCGAGGCGATGATTTCCTTGAGGAGGGCGGCCGGCTCCAGATTGGCTGCGACTGACCGGTATCCTCGTGCTGCGAGATACTCCTGGAACGTTTCGCGTGTGGTTGGTTTGCCGTCCGGAAACAGAATCATAGATACGCTCCGGCCGCGTCAGAACAGGCCGGCATCCAGAAGCTGAAAGATCAGATCCTTCAACGACGGGTCAACGCCGTGCGTTAGACGCTCAACCGGCGCGCCTCCTTTGGCGTGCGTGGCAATGTCGTCCACATCTCCCGCCTTCACGCCGCAATACCAGGTCTTGTTGGGATACACCACGATGTTCGGTCCCGCCTGACACGCTCCAAAACACATGTACGGTTTGACCTCGACACCTTCAGCCGCTTGCAGCCGCTGTCCGAGTTGACTGAGCAATTCGACAGCGCCCCGCGCTTTGCAATCGGCATTCTGGCAGACCAGAACGTACGTGTTCGCCATGTCGCTAGACGGGCAGCACCCAATCCGGTTGCTTGAACAACTCCGCCAGCGCCACTTTGTCCGCAGCGTTAGGCAGAGTCAGTTCGATGTGCTTTGCATACGCTTCCGGTGAAAGTAGTTCACCGCTCGTGCTGTACTTTTTTTCGGCGTATTCGCCAATCGAACGATGAAACTTCGGATCGGGAAGCGTGATCTTCGGCTTGCCTTCCGGTATCAGGTTGTTCAGCGCGCCGATCAACTGCGAAACCTCATTGAAGTAATGTTGCCTCGCCAGTTCGTTCAACTTGTCTCGGTCAAAAGGTTCCTGCGTCGCGCCCTCGTCGTACCGGCCTTTCAGACCCCACACATAAAACCAGGATGCGGACGACGATGCGTCCACGCCAAAAAGATCCAGGGCCACCGAGTACCACTTGTTGATGTGTCGCTGAATGATCTCGATCGGCACTTTCCCTGCCTTGATGACGCGGCTCAGTCCGGTATGGCCGGTGAGCAGGTGGTAAAACTCCTCCTGTAACATCGGTTTCATGCTGGCGGCAAGCGGCTTGAATCCGGAATGACTCAGCATCGTGAGCTGGTATTTACCGTCGCGATCGACCAATTCCGTGTAGCAGTAAAAATCGAGCCAGGTGTGGACATCCTGATTGAATGCGCCCAGAAGACGGCTGTTCTCGAATGCGCGCCGTTCGAGCAGCTTTTGTGCCTCGAGCTTGCCCGAAGAGCCGAAGTACTTCACCAGCAGATAACTCATCTGCGTCCCATGCCGCATCTCTTCACGCATGACCTTCAGAGCCGACTGAAGATCGTATTCGCTCGGCGCATTCTTCAGCAGGTTCCGCTGCTGCTCAACGGAGGCAAACTCGGTGTCGCCCTGATATGTGATCAGGTGAAGCAACGAATCCCGGACACGCTGATCTGGAATCTGAAGAACGGTCTCCCACTTCGGCCGGCCCGCATAATCGCCGAACTCGATCTCGCTATGATCCACCGGCCCGAACTTCACATCGAAGTTGTAGTCGCTGAACTTTGCGGTATCGAGACCGATGTCTTTTTGCCACTGCCGGAAATAGTCTGTCCAGTCATCAAACGTGTTGATTCTCGCCACTGTCTATTGTCCTCCGCTACAATTACAATCCTTTGAATTTCGCAACCCGCTTTTCCTTATAGGCCGCAAGTCCTTCGGCCGCATCGGTACTCGCGAATGCCTGCGCCAGCAACTCGCGTTCGAACGCCAGCCCTTCGTTTTGTCCGGACTGAAGTCCTGTCTGAATAGCGCGTTTGATCAAGCCGACGGCCTTGCTCGGTTTGTTCGGCGCCACGAACTGGCGGGCGTAATCCAGGATCTGGCTAAAGAAATCCTCGGCCTCGAAAATCTCTTCGATCAAACCATATTCAAGAGCTTCCTCGAACGCAATCAAACGTCCGGTTGCCGCCAATTCAATCGCGCGCGCCTTACCCACGAGTCGAGGCAGGCGCTGCGTACCACCCATTCCCGGAATCACACCAAGATTGACTTCAGCCAGACCCATACGACCGGCGTTTTTCTTCGCGATTCGGATATCACACGCCATCGCGATCTCCAGTCCACCGCCGGCGCAATGGCCGTTGATCGCAGCGATGACGAGCTTCGGAGTGTTCTCCAGCCGGGAAAGGGTTTCGTGTCCGAACAGAGCGAACTGATTCCGAAACTCCGTGTTCTCGCGAAAGAGCATGTTGATATCTGCGCCGGCGCAGAAGAATTTCTCGCCCGCGCCGCGGATGACGATCACGTGCACACTCGAATCAAATCGTGCACTAACGATCGCCGTATCAAGAAGCTTGAGGCTTTCCAGCGAGTATGCGTTCGCCGGTGGATTGTTGAGTTCAATAATCCCGATGCCGTTGTCTGTCCTGTAGTCGATAAGTGCCATGTTTAGTCCTTAACCTCGTTCGCGTAGACGACCGACTTCGTCTCCATGTAGTAATCCAGGGCCTCGTTTCCGTGTTCCTTACCAACGCCGCTCTGTTTCACACCGCCGAAGGGCAGTTCGTCGAAGATAATCTGCGGCGAATTCACCCATGTATAACCGGCCTCCAGACGCTCCGCCGCTTCATTGGCTCTGTGGATATCGCGTGTCCAGATCGATGAGCCGAGCCCGTAAATGGAGTTATTGGCTTTTTCGATCGCCTCATCCAGATCCTTGACGCGCATGACCGGCAGCGCCGGGCCAAACACTTCCTCCGTTACAACCTTCGATTGTTCGTCCACGTTGACGAGAAGCGTCGGCAGATAGAAATTGCCCTTCTCGAACGCAGCGCCCTCAGGCCTCTTCCCGCCAACAAGCACGCGCGCTCCACGTTTAACGGCGTCCCCGACCTGGTCTTCCACTTCAGCGCGCTGCGCCGCGGTGTGCAGCGGGCCGACGAGAATCCCTTGTTCGAGCCCATTCCCAACCTTGAGCTTTTCGACCCTCGGAACGAGCTTCGAGACGAATTCATCGAAAACGCTATCGAACACGTACAGCCGCTTAATGGCAAGGCAGGCCTGGCCGCAGTTAAAGAAACGGCCGACGGAAGCAGCACTGGCGGCTTCGTCGATGTTCGCGTCGTCGCACACAATCATTGGATCGCTGCCGCCGAGTTCCAGCGTCACCCGCTTGATTGTCTGCGCCGCAACTTCCATTACATGCTTACCGGTGGATGTTGCACCTGTGAACCCGATCTTGCGTACACGGGGGTCTCTCAAGATCGTTTCACCGACGATCCTTGCAGGGCCCGGCAGAATATTCAGAACACCGGGAGGAAGACCTGCCTGATTCATGATGTGGACGGCCAGAATGTCTGTCAGCGGCGTGGTTCCCGCCGGCTTAACCACAACTGTATTGCCGCACAACAAGGCGGGGCCGATCTTGTTTCCCAAAAGCGACAACGGAAAGTTCCACGGAACAATCGATCCGCAGACTCCGATGGGTTTCTTGATAATGACACCGAATCGGCGATCGTCGAGTTGCGGGACGTAGCCGCCACGGATGCTCTTCGACATGCCGGCGTAATGCTCGAGCGTATGCATAAAACGGCGCACTTCGAGCACGGCCTCGCGCATGGGTTTTCCCTGCTCTTCGGTCAGAAGTTTCGCGAGTTCCTTCTCGCGTTCCCTGATCTTGTGTGCCGCTTCAAAGAGGATCTCGCCGCGACGCGCCGGAGGAATCTTCGACCACACTTTGAAAGCGGCTTCCGCGGTATCGATTGCGCGATTAACGTCCTGCTGGGTTGCGGCGGCAACGCGATCGACCAGGGCGCCGGTAGCTGGATTTCGAATCTCAGTGGTGCCGCCGTCCGACGCGTTACACAATTCTCCCGCGATGATCATCTGAGCCATGTCTTGTCCTATCTGTTACGGCGTTGCGATGACGACGCCTTTCGTCTCCAGGTAGTACTCCAGCGCTTCCGGTCCATGTTCCCGGCCGAAGCCGCTGAACTTCACTCCGCCAAACGGCATCTCGTCGTACCCGATGTGTAGCGAATTCACCCAGACGTTGCCGGCCTCGATGCGTTCGGCGGCCCGTCGAGCCTTCGCCAGATCCTTCGTCCAAACCGAGGAACCCAGTCCGTACATGGAACTGTTCGCTTTCGCAATGCCCTCGTCCAGATCCTTCACTTTGAATACGGGAAGCAGCGGACCAAATGTCTCTTCCTTGACGGCGCGCGCATCTTCCGGCACATCGGCAAGAACGGTCGGCAGATAGAAAAATCCTTTCTCGAAAGCGTCGCCTTCCGGACGTTTGCCGCCAATCAGAACTTTCGCCCCGCGTTTCGTCGCGTCCGCGATCTGCGCTTCGATTTCCTCGCGCTGCGCCTTCGTATGCATCGGTCCGAGACGCGTTGTCTTTTCCAAACCGTTGCCGACCGTCAGCTTCTGGACCTTGCCGATCAGCTTTTCGACGAACTGGTCATAAACGCTTTCCACGATATACAGGCGCTTCACTGCCAGACACGCCTGACCGCAGTTGTAGAATCGGCCGACGGAGGCGGCGGTGAGCGCCTTGTCCATGTCGCCGTCCTCGCAGAAGATCATCGGATCGCTGCCGCCAAGTTCCAGCGTGAGGCGCTTCATCTGCGATCCGGCAACCGATACCACGTGCTGGCCGGTCTTGCTTTCACCGGTGAACGCGATGCGGCGCACCTTGGGATTCTGCAGAAGCTCTTCGCCAACCACCCCGCCCGGTCCCGTAACAACGTTCAAAACTCCCTTTGGCAAACCTGCCTGATTCAGCAACTCGACAATTCGCAGCGTCGTAAGCGGCGTCGTCGACGCCGGCTTCACGATTACGGTGCAACCTGCAGCCAGGGCCGGACCGATCTTCGTTCCCATCAACGTAATGGGAAAGTTCCACGGTACGATCGCGCCGCAGACGCCAACGGGCTGTTTTAGAACCATGCCGTACATTTTGTTGTCGGGAAGCGGAACGTAGGAGCCCCGGATCTTCGAGGCGAGCCCGGCGTAGAAATTCATGCCGTGAAGGAAGTGTTCGATCTCGCGCTGGGAGTCGCCGAGCGGCTTGCCCTGTTCCTTGGTGAGAGTCACCGACAGTTCATTCAATTCCTTTTTGACTGCTTCGATCCCTTTAAGGATCAACTGTGCCCGGGCCTCAGCCGCTGTGTCCGCCCAGACTGGGAATGCCGCCGCCGCCGCGTCGATAGCGTTCCGGACATCGGTCTCGTTTCCCTTCGGCGCATTGTCCACCACTTCGCCAGTGGCAGGATTGATCACGTCGTACGTTTGTCCGGAGCCCGCACTGGCCGTCTCTCCGGCGATGAACATTTTCGCCATACCGTCCCTCCATCTGTTGAGTAAACTAAGTACTATATTGCGCATTGTGAGGGGAGTCAATATGCAGTATAGTGCATGTAATGGACCAGGCGACACTACTCACTCAGATCGGCTCGCGCGTCCGCTCGCGTCGGACTTCGATGGGATGGACGCTCAAGGAAATCGCAAGCAGATCGGGTGTGTCCTCGCGTTTCCTTTCGGATCTCGAGAGCGGAAAAGGCAACATCTCGGTCTCACGTCTGGCGGACGTCGCTCGCGCCCTCGATGTTTCCCTCAACTCACTGATACCCTCCGAGACTGAGGACCGCAGCCGGCCCATGATTGCGCTGGTCGGGCTTCGTGGCGCAGGCAAATCCACGGTGGGGACGGCGCTGGCAAAGCAACTTCGCGTCAGCTTCGTCGAACTGGATGCGTTGATCGAAAAGGAATCGAATCTCTCGCTGGCGGAACTGTTTTCGTTGCACGGCGAAGCGTATTACAAACGTCTCGCCTACGAAGCGCTGCTGAAGCTGTTATCACAGGATGAACAAGTGGTCGTTGCAACCGGTGGTTCCATCGTCACCGATTCCGAAACATGGCAATTGTTGAAACGGCGCTCCCACACCGTGTGGCTTAAAGCCACGCCTGAAGATCATTGGAAACGCGTGCTTGGCCAGGGCGACACGCGTCCGATGGCGAATCGATCCTCAGCGATGGCGGAGCTTCGCTCGATTTTGTCCATCAGGTCGCCGCTGTATGCCGAAGCCACTCAAACCATCGATACTGGTTCGGTGAGGGTAACCGAGGCTGTAAAACTCATCACGACGGCTGTTCTGAAGAAACGTGCCCGCCGGGAGGACAAGAGTGCCCGCAAAGACTAAGCCGAGCCGACGTTATCGCCAATTCACCCAGCGCCGACTCGAGATCCTGCGATCCGCGGCCGACGCCTTCGCCAGACATGGCTTTACCGGTGCGACCATGGAAGAGATCGCAGAAACCGTCAACATGGCGAAGGGTAACCTCTATTACTACTTTCCATCCAAACAGGCCCTGCTCTTTTTCTGTCAGGAACAGTCTTTGGGCCGGTTACTCGAACAGGCGGACGCCACCGCGAAATCCGCCGTTCCCGCGGATGAGCAACTGCGGGCGATGATCGTCGCTCATGTGAACACGATTCTGCGGGAGATCTATGGGTCGACGGCACACACCGACTTCCGGTCTCTGCCCGAGACGCAGTTGAAACAGGTCATCAAGAAACGGGACCGCTACGAAAAGGCGTACCGCACGGTCATCGAACGCGGGATCAAAGATGGCATTTTTCGCAGTTGTAACGTCAAGGCTTCGGTATGGGCGATTCTCGGCGCCCTCAATTGGACGGCGCAGTGGTTCTCGCCTGCGGGCTCGATATCGGTTGACGAACTCGGCAATCAGTTCGCGGACTTCTTCATACATGCGCTCGTTCAAAAAGGAAAGTAACCACAAGAAGCACAAAGGGCACAAAAGGGAATTCGGGGTCTGGCACTTGCTTCATCAGTTTTACGTGCCTGACCCCGAATTCCCTTTTGTGCCTTTTGTGCTTCTTGTGGTTACTTCCCGTTCTGAGACCGTGTGGCGCGCAGGAAATGACGTCCCAATTCGAACTCGTCGAGTCGAAACGCCGTTGGACTTGTTCCGGCAAAACGGCGGAAATCTGCAATCAAATGAGCCTGATCGTAGTAACCGCATTCGAATGCAACGTCGACCCATTTGTTGTTGTCTTCCATCGCCTGGAACACTTTTTGGAAGCGAAAGACCTGGGCGAGGGCCTTTGGACTCAATCCAACCGTAGAATTGAACTCTCGTTCAAGCTGTCGAGTGCTGATTCCGGCACGATCCGCCAGCGACCTCACGGAAATCTTTCCATGTGAATCCAGCAGCGTTCGCGCCAAAGCGTGCGCCCGGCCATAGGACAGTCGCGCCGATCGCAGGCAACTCAGGAGCATACGCTCGATGCAACCAATCGCTTCGATCGTCGAGTGTGCGTTGAGCACCTGGTCCTCGAGTTCGCGCCCCGAAGAACCCAAAGCGATATCTATCGTTTCAAAACGGCTGCGCATTTGATGTAACGGAAAATCAAAGAACGGGTATGCGCCGCCCGGCTGAAAGCGAACACCCAGCACGTTTACTTTGCGGGAAGGGATCAGAACTATAGGCTCAAGCATCTGGCCGACGACGAATGCGTGCGGCTGACGTGTTTCATCGCGGCGGAACGGCTCACCGCGATGAAAGATCAGTTCCATACAGCCATCCGGCAGCACCCGTTCAGGCTGTTGTTCATCGGCGCTAAGTATCCCATCGAGAATCCAGTAGCACTCGATAAACGTCGCCAGAGCCGGCGAGGGCTGAATCTGAGAGTAGCCTATTGCCATGACGCCGCCATCATATCCTAAAGTAAACTTGACAACGCCATCGCGATGGAGCAATTATATCGGTCAACGTTATATCGTCAGGAGACAGAGTTCATGGGCACGCGCGGACCCTCCAGGTTGGTTCAGAAAGATCCGGAAACGTTTATGCCTCTCTCGCCTGCTGTCTTTCACATTCTGCTGGCACTCGGAGACGGGGAAGCCCACGGCTACGCCATTATGCAGGATGTTCTGCAGCGGAGCGCGGGAGTGGTTAAATTGGGTCCGGGTACGCTCTACGGCGCGATTGGACGCATGCTCGAAGACGGCTTCATCGAGGAGTGCGAAGAGCGTCCGGATCCGGAAATGGATGATGCGCGCCGCCGGTATTACCGGCTGACGCAAGGGGGCGGCGATCTCCTTGCCCTCGAAACCAAAAGATTGGCGGCTCTCGTCCGCTCGGCGCGAGCCACCAAAGTCGTTCGCAAAATGAAACCGGCGTAAGGAGCGCTTATGGCCAAATCCGAAAACTTCATTGCAACTTCCGACCGCTTCTATAGCGCTTTACTGCTTCTGTACCCGCGCCGGTTTCGCACTCGCTTCGGCCGGGAAATGTCGCAGGTGTTTCGCGACAGCACGGAGCTTCAGCTTGAACGTGGCGCAACACGGGACCTGCTGGCTTTCTGGCTTCACACCTTAGGGGACACCGCGATGTCTGTGCCTCGAGAATGGCGAAGGGAGCCTCGATTCCTCGATAGCGAACTGGATTTCACGGGAATCATGGACCTTTGTATTGTTTCATTCGTTGTGGGCGCGAATCTCCTCGGCTGGGGCTGGATGGGTGCACGGCTCGCCTTGAACCTGACCTTGCCTGATCTCATGCAGTATTCAATGACGGTCGCGATCATCCTCATGGGTATCGTCACCGTCGCGCTGGCCGCTCTCATCGGAATACTGAGCGCGTCGCTGGTCAGCCGGTCGAGCCGGCCACAACGACATCGCATCTCCGCCTGAGGCTGCGACCATGCTTCACGCGCACAGTCTGAGGAAGAGCTATGGAGCGCTTCTCGCAGTGAGCGACGTGAGTTTTTCGATCGGACACGGCGAGATCCTTGGCTACGTCGGACCGAACGGCGCCGGCAAAAGCACGACCGTCAAAATGCTGGCCGGGTTGCTGCAGCCTACTTCGGGAGAGGTCCTGTTCAACGGCCGGTCGATCCACCATGACCTGGCCTCCTACAAACAACACGTTGGATACGTGCCCGAGGAGCCCAACCTCTATCCATACCTCACTGCTCGCGAATACCTCGACATGGTCGGCACGCTGCGGAACATGCCGCGGCCACTGCGCCTGCAGAAGATCGACGAACTACTGAGGTTGTTTTCCCTTCACCCGCAACGGCACACCGCCTTGTCGTCCTATTCGAAAGGAATGCGTCAGAAGGTTCTGCTGATATCGGGCCTGATGCACAACCCCGACCTGATTATTTTCGACGAACCCCTGTCGGGACTCGACGTGACATCCGCGTTCGTGTTTCGCCGCCTTGTTACGACTCTTGCCAGACAAGGCAAGGCGATCTTCTACTGCTCGCATGTCCTCGAGGTCGTCGAAAAGCTCTGCACTCACCTGTTGATCCTGAAGAAAGGCACCGTCGTTGCCCATGGAAAAACCCGCACGGTTCTGGACACATTGAATCAGCCTTCACTGGAGGAGACGTTCGCGCAGCTTGTGCCTGAGATCGACGCGGCCGGGGTCGCCGAACAGATCGCCGGTGTCGTATGTTCGACATAGAACGGAGTTTCGGACGGCTCGTTCACCACTTCATATACCGCATTTTCTATGGCGCCGGCGAAGGCGACGAGCTTCAGTTCAGCATTCCCGCACTGCTCGGCATCTGTGCCACGCCCGCCGCGTTCGCTTCGATGATGCTGTTCACCAAATATTCGACGCTTGTACTGTTCCTGCTCCGGCGGCCCGCGTTCGATGTCTACAAAGCGTCCATACCTGATGAGTACTTTTTCATCGTCTTCTCGATGGTGGTTACCGGATCGGTCGTTGTTCTGAAATGGGACCGGCTTTTCCCGGATCGACAGGACTATGACAATCTGGCGGCACTGCCGATCTCGTCACGAGACATTTTTTATTCGAGCCTTGTGGCGCTTCTCTTTCTGGCTGGAATCTTTGCGATCGATATCAACATCGCGGCAATGGTGATTTTCCCGTACGTCGTGACGAGCATTTACGACACATTTGGAGCTTACCTCTCATTTTTCATTGCTCATGGTGCCGCGGTAATTCTCGCGAGTTTTCTGGCCTGCTTCGGACTTTTATCGATCCTTGGCTTCACGATGCTCGTGACTCCGAAGCAATATATGCGGCGAGTGTCGTTGGCGGTGCGGATCGCGTGCGCACTGGGACTAGTCGCGACTGCGGCCTCGGCATTCAGTTTGCCGTCCGCACAACCGGCGGGATCGCGGATGCACGCCATCGCGTACTTCCCTTCCGTCTGGTGTCTCGATGTACAGCAGACACTTCTCGGCCGGGGGGCGCCGTTTACCGGATCGGCATGGTGGGGAGTCGGCGCGACGGCTTTTTCGTTCGTATTTGCGATCCTGATCTACTCGCTCACGTACTCTCGGCACTTCACGCGCATTCCCGAACAGGCGGCGGTCAGACCTGGCGCGCGCAGAGATAAACCGTCGATCATTCGCCGGTTTCTGGACAGGACTCTTATACGGAGCCCCTTTCAACGGGCGACCTATCACTTCGCCTGCAAAACGTTATTCCGAAGCGAACGGCACTGTCTGCTGTTCGGCGCGGCCGCCGGTGTCGCCTTCTTCTTTGCCGCCAGCGCCGTTTCCGAAGCATTTGCCGAGCCCGTTCGCGGGGGCATCGACGCGCGACTTCTGTCGGTCCCGTTGATCATCTCGTACTTCATTATCTGTACATTGCGAACGCTCTTCGACCTTCCGACGGACCCTACGGCCAACTGGGTTTTTCAGGCAATCGTTGACCGCCATCGACATGAATGCCGGGCCGTTGGAACGAAGGTCATGCTCACCATGATCGTGCCGTGGCTGGTTCTGCTGGGATTTCCTCTCCATGTTATGAAGTGGGGCTGGGAAGTCGGTCTTCTTCATACCGCGTATGTCTTGTTATCCGCCACCGCGCTTGCCGAACTATTGCTCGTTGGATTCCGCAAGATTCCATTCACCTGCTTGTACGTCGCAAGTAAGGACCGGGTGCTGATCATGGTCATTGTGTTCCTGATTGGACTGTCTGTGTTCGGCTCATCGAATGCGCGGCTCGAACGCTGGGCGCTGGAGGATCCTGTCCGCTTTCTATATCTGCTTCCCTGCTTCGTTGCATTCTTTGCAGGCATCCGAGCGAGAGAACACGACCTTCACATCAACGACCGTATCCTCGTTTTTGAAGATCGGCCTTCCGTGAATCTGCAACTGCTGAATCTCTCCCGTTAGCGACAGCTCAACGGACAGTCGTCCCGCTCCTACAAGTTGGTTCCCAATGTGCACCTTACGTAACCAGTAAAATCCCTGGCACAGACTGCAACTCGTGTGCCTAAACGAGAGGTGCCGATATGATTCAGCATAGACGGACGTTAATAATGATCTCGTTGCTCGTCCTTGCCATGGCGGTTGGCCAGCCACTCGCTGCCACACAGGAAAAAGCGGGCCAATCTCCCGCGATCAAAGAATTCAACGAGCGCATCCACCACTACATGGACCTGCACAAGAAGGTTGAAAAAGCTGTGGACCCGGTCGATGAGACGGCGAACGCTTCGATTCTACAGAAACAGAAACAACGATTCGCGGCGTTGATGACAAAGTCCAGGCCGAATGCGGCGCAGGGCGATATCTTCACGGCCCGAGTCCGTCCCGTGTTGCTTGACATCATCAAGCGACAATTGGCCGGCCCCGAGGGTGCGAAGGCTCGGTCCATGATTCTCGGCGAAGGAAACCCCAAGTCGAAGGGGTCGTATTCTCCTATTACCGTGAAGGTCAACACGCCTTATCCTGCAGAGGCACCGCAGTCCACTGTTCCGCCATCCTTGCTGCAAGCGCTTCCGGCATTACCTGAAGAGCTCGAGTACAGGTTCATCGGCCGGACACTCATTCTGAAGGATGCGCCGGCAGGTCTTATTGTCGATTTCATTCCTGATGCGGTGACCGCAACGCCGACACGTGAGGCCAAGACCGACAAAGTCCTTCTCGGCAAAACTGGAGATTCCGGTTCCCTGCAATTCGCAGTCATAGGTGATACGGGAACGGGACAATCCGAACAGTATGCCGTCGCCAAACAACTCGAATCATATTGGAAGAAGCTCGGATTCAACTTCACGCTCATGGTGGGCGATAACCTTTATGGAAGCGATAGACCAAAGGACTTCGCCGCAAAGTTCGAGAAGCCGTATCAGGCACTACTGGCAGGCGGCGTGAAGTTCTATGCCGCTCTCGGCAACCATGACGATGCTGCGCTTCAGAAGGCATACAAGCCATTCAACATGGAAGGTGGTCGCTACTACACCTTCAAGCCTAAAGATGGCGTGCGTTTCTTTGCGCTCGACAGCAATTACATGGATAAGGAGCAACTGGAATGGCTGGAGAAGGAATTGTCAGCTTCAGGCAGCGACTGGAAGATTCTGTTCTTTCATCATCCGTTGTATTCATCGGGAGAAAAACACGGATCGAATCTGGAGTTGCGCTCCGTTCTGGAACCGTTGATCGTGAAGCACGGAGTTGATGTTGTTTTCACCGGCCACGAACACTTCTACGAACGACTGCGACCTCAGAACGGCGTCCAATACTTCATCATCGGGTCAAGCGCGAAACTGCGACGTGGGAATATCGCGACGACCGACTTGACCGCGAAGGGCTTCGATCAGGACCTCGCATTTTTCATCGCAGAAATCCAGGGGGACGAGATGCGATTTCAAACGGTGTCTCGTAAAGGCGCAATAGTGGATTCGGGAACCGTTCAGCGCGTCGAGAAAAAACCCGCGTCCCGTCGCTAGCGTCGTCGAATATTCGTAATTCGGATGGGAGGTGTGAGGTTCTGAGCCTCCGCCGCGGACAGTTGGATTCTCTTAACGATGTCCATGCCTTTGGTCACACGGCCGAATGCGGCGAAACCCTGCCCATCCGGGTTACGCTTACCTCCGAAATCCAACGAGGGTTGATCGCCGACGCAGATAAAAAATGAAGACGTTGCCGAATCGGGGCCGCCCCTGGCCATCGAAAGCGTGCCGTCCTTGTGCAGGATGCCGGTGACATTTGTCCGCTCGAGAGCGATAGCCGGGAATCCCTTACCTCTCATTTCGGTCCCAAGACGCGCCTGAACCACTTCGATCTTTACCGCATCGTTGGGCTGATTGTTGGGTGTAACCGTTCGAGAAAACGCTGAATTGGCGAAGAGTCCTCCATCGACGTATTTCAAAAAGTTCGCCGATGTTGCAGGCGCGCGCTGGGTATCGATATCTGCTTCAATATCTCCAAACTCCGTCCCGATGACGACCCGGACCATCCCGCTTTGCTGCTGAGCAAGCGCGGCGGTCCAGAAACTGAAAACAAGCAACGCGAAAATTTTCATACATGCAATCGCAAGACGCGTGAGAAGCAGAGAGATTGTATTCCTTTTGTGCGGTTTACGCCTCCTCTGGATTGGCCCTGGATTTGCACCTTTCTTACCGTGGACTTAAACAACTCCGTCCCTTTTGAACCGGCCGCGCGTCGTGATGAGCGTGGCATTCTCGACAGTATTCTCTCCATTTTTGCAGACGTCCGGCGCGGCGAAGGAGCAACGGCATTGCTCCTCATGTCGAATATCTTCATCCTGCTGACTGCCTATTACCTGATCAAACCCGTCCGAGAAGCGTTGATCCTTGGCGGCCAGGGCGCTGAAATCAAGAGTTACACAGGAGCCATCCAGGCCTTGCTTTTCCTGGCGATCGTTCCCGTGTACAGCTCGTTCGCAAGCCGTGTAAATCGTATTTGGCTGATCAATGGAGTAATGGCGTTTTTCCTTTCGAACCTGGTCGGTTTCTACCTGTTGGGAAGCCTGAACATCTCGATCGGCATTCCTTTCTTCATCTGGGTCGGACTGTTCAACGTCATGTTGGTGGCGCAGATCTGGTCGTTCGCCAACGACGTCTACACACCAGAACAAGGCCGCCGGCTGTTTGCGATCACCGGAATTGGCAGTTCGCTCGGCGCCATCTTCGGTGCCTATCTGGCCGGTGTGTTCTTCGATAGGCTCGGACCATATTCGATGATGTTGGTGTCCGCAACGCTACTGGTGCTATGCATGGTCCTGACGACGTGGATCCACCGCCGCGAGAAAGCCAGGTTGCCGGTCGCGAGACGTCCTGCCGTAGACCCTCCTATTCGAGGCGAAGGTGGATTTCAACTCATCCTGCGGCACCGCTACCTCCTTTTAATCGCCATGATGGTTTTGATGACCAATCTCGTCAACACTACCGGCGAGTTTATTCTCGGAAAGGCTGTGAAGGTGGAAGCGCAGGCTGCCGTGGCTTCGTCCGCTGACCCCGGCCTGACTCAGGAGCGTTACATCGGCAAATTCTACGCGGACTTTTTCTTCTGGGTGAATGTCGTCGGCGCAGCACTGCAGCTTTTTGTGGTTTCGAGAATCATGAAACACGTCGGAATCAGCACCGCATTGATGTTGCTTCCGATCATCGCGCTCGGGAGCTATGCATTGCTGGCGTTCGCGCCGGTCCTCCGTTTTGTCCGGATCACCAAGATCTTCGAAAACAGCACGGATTACTCGATTCAGAATACAGCGCGACACGCTTTGTTCCTCCGCACGGGTCGCGACTCGAAATATAAAGCCAAGGCCGCCATCGACAACTTCTTCTGGCGCGCGGGCGACGCGCTTTCTGCGCTCCTGGTGTTTGTTGGTTCCCAGTTCGCGATGGGCCTTCGGGGCTTCGCAATCGCGAACATCGTCCTGGTCATCGTGTGGCTTTCGGTAGTGGCAGGCATCCGAAAAATCCGGAAAGAACAATTGGTTTTGCCGGTGGAGCAAAAGACTGCTGCCTAGATGAAGCTGCGCGGTTACACTTCCCACGTGCGCAAATCCTGGCTTCCGATTCTTTTCCTGGTCGGGTTCCTGGGCGTCGCGAACGCCCAGGAATATGAGATTCACCCATACGCCGGTGCTTTCTTTCCCGAAAAGTTTCTCAATCTCATCACGGTCCAGAACAAGGCCATTTACGGTCTGAAGGCCGGAATATACGTTACGGGCAACTTCGAAGCTGAAGCCAACTACGGATTCATCAACAATCTCAGCTTCGAGAATACGCTGACTAAAACAAAGGCCCACATTTGGGAAGGCAGCGCTTCTTACCATGTTGGCGGCACGCCAAGGTTTTACGGTACTGTCGGGTTCGGCGGTGTGACAACGAACGTGAGTGACGACAGCCAAACGCTGTTCGGACCGAACACATCGGCGACCGAGATGTTTTTCTCCGTCAGCTACGGCGGCGGAATCAAGTTGCTTCGAATGTTTGGCCCGGTGGGATTTCGCGCGGATGTACGCGGCCGCACCTTGCCTCGCTA
>Ga0137427_10000135_pt1 | contig 39790 bp, 33 predicted proteins | sample EasRivERMZT700_2_FD_102309 | JGI IMG/M metagenome (GOLD analysis project Ga0137427, IMG submission 102309) | Soil microbial communities from meander-bound floodplain in the East River, Colorado, USA - East River MetaG ERMZT700_2 | ecosystem: Environmental > Terrestrial > Soil > Floodplain ...
CGTCGGGACCTGTCGCCGCGTCGGGTCGCTGTAAGAGGGGAGAGTCGTCGATACCGAGGGCCGCGAGGTTGAGCTGGTACTGCCGTGCCGTGGTCCGCGTGGGCTCCGCGACTTCCACCACGTAGCCCGCCGCGATCAGCCGCTTGATGACGCCGCCAACACGCCGGGCCCCGAGCCGCGCATGCCGGGCGATGGTCTGCTCAGAGGGTCGGCACGATCCCCCCGAGAGGTCGGCGTACGAGGCCAGCACCAGCAACACGAGAAACTCGGTCCGATCGGGGATGACGCGGCACTCCTGCACGAGAGCCGCGAGCAGCGCCATCGCCATCGTCAGGCCGCCGACGTCGCCCGCTCGGCCTTGCGCTCGTCAATCCAAGCGTCGACCTCGACCTCGACGAACGCGACGATGTCCGCGGATAGCCGCACCGGTTGCGGGAACCGGCGGGCGGCGATGAGGCGGTAGATCGACTTGCGGCTGATGGCCGTCTTTCGCGCGACGTCCTTCATGCGGATGAGGCGCCGCGTGTCCGTCACAGACTCCAAATGCATTGCGTGGCTCCTGTGGCGCAGGATGCCCGATCGGTCTGGAAATCCCCAAGCGATGAGGGCGGAAACCCCCCGCGAAAATCAGCGCACGGGCGCCCGCGCCCACCGGCCGTAGAGTCGACGCAGCGTCTCGACGCGCGCCGCCGTGGGCGTGCACCCATGGGCGAGCATGCTCGCGCGGAGGGCGGCCGCGACGCTGACCTGTTCCCGGCCGCCCAGCCGCCAGGAGGGTTCCCGGCGACGCGCCGCGATCAACTGCCGCCGCATGCGCGCGACCTCGGCGACGAGCCACGCGCGTTCCTCAGGGGTGTAGCCGGGGCGACCGCCCTGCGGGTGTTCGAGGCGCCGCCGCTCGCGATCGGTGCGACACGTGAGCACCGTTAGTGCACGCATCTGCTTGGGCCGGCCGCGCCGCCGCGGCGCGGGGGCCAGCGCCGACGAGAGCAACCACACCGGAAACCCGCTCATGCCCGCAGCGTGACGACGTCGGCGGGCGTCGACGTCACGAACGTCGCCCACGTCGCCATGAGCGCGCGGCGCGACTCGAAGAGATCCGTCCGGAGATACGCCGCCTCGACCTTGTTCTCGACAACGTGCGCGAGCGCCGCCTCGCACACGTGGCGCACGAACGTCGTCCGCTCGGCCGCCCAATCGCGAAAGCTCGACCGAAAGCCGTGCGTCGTGATCTCGTAGCCGAGCCGGCGCAGCAGCATCAGGAGCGCCATGTTCGACAGGCGCTGCTCGTCCTTCCGGCCCGGAAACACGAACCGCCCGACCGGCTGCAGCCGCGCGACCTCGTCGAGAATCTCCAGGGCGCGCGCGGAGAGCGGCACGCGATGCTCGCGCCCGGCTTTGATCCGTTCTGCCGGTACCGTCCAGGTCTGCGCCGTCCGGTCGATCTCGGTCCACTCGGCGCCGAGGGCCTCGGTCGTGCGCGCGGCCGTGAGAATCAAGAACTCAAACGCGAGCTTGACCGCCGGCGCCGCGTCGGCCGCGCGAAGCGCCTGCACGAACGCCGGCACGCCCAGGTAGGGGAGCGCGGCCAGGTGCCGCGGTGGCGTGCGCATCTTCGGGAGCGCGCTCGCGACCGTGTCCGCGGGGTTGTCGCCGGCGCGAAAGCCTTTCACCTTCGCCCAATCGAGCACGACCTTGACGCGCTGACGCACCCGTCGCGCCGTCTCGGGTTTCTTGGTCCAGACGCTCTCGAGCGCCTTGAGCACGTGGGCGCTCTCGATCGCGTCCACGCGCAGCGCGCCGAGCACCGGGAAGACGTGCCGCTCGAGCGACGCCAACCACACGCCGCGATGCTGGTCGTTGCGAAACCGGGCCGTATGCGAGGCGTGGACCGTGCGCGTGGCCTCCGCGAACGTCGGGATGTGCCGCCGCGCCGTGCGTCGGACCGCTAACGGATCGCCGCCGGCGCGCGCGATCCCCCGGAGCCGCTCGGCTTCCTCACGCGCGGGCCCGAGACCGACGAGCGCCGCCGAGCCGAGCCCAATTTCGCGCCGCAGCGACGTGACGCGCTCGATGCCGTCGACGAGCTCGCTCCCGACGCGTACGACGGTGCGGAGAATCCAGCGCCGCGCTCCGCTCGGGTCGACGTCGAGGTAGAGCCCGTTGCCGTCCGCGTGGCGGCCGGCGCCCGCGCGTTTGACCGCGAGGGCGGTCAGGCGCTGATGGGGATGACGACCTCGCGGTTTGCCCATGATGGAGCGCAGGAATCGAACCGGAGTGCGACCGCGCACCCCTCATTTCGCCCGCCATCCTATGAGCGATACACCGGACCGTCAAGCACCACATGCACGCGCGCGCGTGGGATTCTCGAACAAAACGTGGCACTCACGCCCACGATGCCCACACCGCCTCGCGCGGTGTCTGGACGCCGCCTCCAATATTGATCCGGGGGGCTCCGCCCCCGCGGACCCCCCTACGCGCTCACTCGCGGGGGCCCCTGCGATCCCCGCTCCGTTCGCGCGGCGCCTTCGCTTCCGCTCGGCGCGGCTTTCTTACAAACATCGGGGTTACTCGGCACCAGGGCGTCGCGTGCCTTTGGTTTGATCGATTATCGTAATAGGCTCGTACGTCGCGATTGAACGGCGCCTGCCGTTCAGTGCTGCTCCTTCGGATCTCGAACGGATCCATCAATGATGTCTGTGTCCGGATCGACTCAACCTTTCCTTCACGTCCGCGCGTGTCTCAGGTTCGTGGTCGCGACGAGCGCGGTCGTCCTGGCCGCGAGCTGCAGCGGGCAGTCCGGCACGAACGGCCACCCGGGCGCCGTGGCTGGCGGCCGTGGTGGCGGGCCGCCGGTCTTCCCCGTCGAGATGATCACGCTCGCGCCGAAGCCCGTCGAACAAGCCGGCGAGTTCGTGGGCACGGTGAAGTCGCGACGCTCGAACACGATTCAGCCCCAGGTCGAAGGAATCATCACCAGCATCCCGGTCAAGTCCGGGGACCGCGTGAGCCCCGGCGCGCTGCTCTTCGCGATCGACGCCACACCCGAACAGGCCGCGCTCGCGAGCCTGCAGTCGGTCCGCGCGGCCCGCGAAGCCGACGCGGGGTTTGCCAGACAACAGGCCGATCGCGCTAGAGCGCTCCTGGCCGCCGGCGCCGGCAGCAAACAGGAGTTCGAGCAGTCCGAGGCGCTGCTGAAGGCGGCCGAGGCTCAACTGAAAGCCACTGACGAGCAGATCAAGCAGCAGCAGGCGACGCTCGCGTATTACCGCCTCGTCGCGCCTACCGCCGGCACCGTGGGCGACATTCCCGTGCGCGTCGGGGACCGCGTGACGAAATCCACGGTGCTGACGCACGTCGAGGACAACTCCGGCCTCGAGGTGTACGTCAACGTGCCGGTCCAGCAGGCGCCGAGCGTGAGAGTCGGACAGCCGCTTCGCATCGTGAACGACACGGGCGCGACGATCGTCGAGCGGCAGGTCGATTTCGTGTCGCCGTCGGTCGACGACCAGACGCAGACGGTGCTGGTCAAGTCGACCCTTTCCGATCGCGCGCAGTTCCGGTCCGACCAGTTCGTGCGCGTGAAGATCGTGCTGAGCAGGGTCCCGAGCCTCACGGTGCCGATCATCGCGGTCAACCGCATCAACGGCCAGTACTTCGCGTTCGTGGCTGAGCCGACCAAGGAGGGCGGTCTCGTCGCCCGTCAACGGGCGGTGACGGTCGGTCCGGTCGTCGGCAACGAGTACGTCGTGCTGTCGGGCCTCAAGGCGGGCGAAAAGCTGATCGTCGGCGGGCTGCAGAAGCTCGGCGACGGCTCGCCGGTGCAGGAGCTTCAGGCTCCGCCGAAGACCGGGACCGGGCCCGCCCCGCCGAAGCCGGCCGGCACGGCCGGCGAAGGCGGGCGGGGAGGCAAGTAGCGTGTTCTCCGAGCTCTTCATCCGCCGGCCGATTCTCGCGACCGTCTGCTCGCTGCTGATCATTCTCGCGGGCGCGATCGCGATTCCCACGCTGCCGATCGCGCGGTACCCGGATCTGACGCCGCCCGCCGTGAGCGTGACCGCGTTCTACACCGGCGCGAACGCGCAGGCCGTGGAGAGCGCCGTCACGACACCGCTCGAGCAGGCCATCAACGGCGTTGAAGGCATGCAGGACATCCGGTCGTCGAGCACGAACACGGGTAACTGCTCCATCACGATCACGTTCGAGATTGGGCGCGATCCGGATCTCGCCGCCGTCGACGTCCAGAACCGCGTGAACACGGCGCTCGGCCGAATGCCGGCGGAGGTCCGCGCCAACGGCATCGCCGTGAACAAGGTCACGGCCGGGTTCCTGGGCGCCATCGGCGTGTTCTCGCCCGACAGCCGCTACGACTCGTTGTTCATCAGCAACTACGTCGACTTGTACATCCGGGACGCGCTGAAGCGCGTCCCCGGCGTCGGCAACGTGATCATCTTCGGCGAGCGCAAGTTCGCGATGCGCCTGTGGCTCGATCCCGATAAGTTGGCCGGGCGCGGGCTGACGGCCAGCGATGTCGTCGGCGCGTTGCGCGAGCAGAACGTGCAGGTGGCCGCCGGCGCCATCGGCGACTCGCCGGCGCCGGACGATCAGATGTACACGCTCAGCGTGCGGGCTCAGGGGCGGCTGAGCGAGGTGCCGCAATTCGAGAACGTCGTCGTCAAGGCCGGGCAGGGCGGCGCCCTCGTGCGCGTGCGCGACATCGGCCGGGTCGAGCTCGGCGCGGAGAGCTATTCGTCGGTCCTCCGGTTCCAGGGCGTCTCGGCGTCGGGCATCGGCATCCAGCTGCTGCCGACGGCGAACGCCCTCGACACGTTCAGCGGCGTGCAGGCCGAGATGGAGCGGCTGCAGAAGACTTTTCCGCCCGGCCTGCAGGCCGTCATCGCCTTCGACAACGTCGGCGTCGTCCGTGAGTCGATCATCGAAGTGCTGATCACGCTGGCCGAAGCGATCGGCCTCGTCATCCTGGTGATGTTCCTGTTCCTCCAGAACTGGCGCAGCACGATTATTCCCGCCGTCACGATCCCCGTGTCCCTCATCGGCACGTTCGCGTTCGTGAAGCTCTTCGGCTTCTCGATCAACACGCTGACCCTGTTCGGCATCGTGCTCGCCACCGGCATCGTCGTGGACGATGCGATCGTCGTGATCGAGAACGTCGAGCGTCACATGCGCGAGTTCCGCAAGAACGCGCACGATGCCGCGCTCGATGCCATGCGGGAAGTCTTCTCGGCCGTCGTCGTCATCGGGCTCGTGCTCGTGGCGGTGTTCGTGCCGGTCGCGTTCTTTCCGGGCACCACGGGCCGGATGTATCAGCAGTTCTCGCTGACGATTGCGTTCGCGGTGGTGCTGTCGGTGTTCAACGCGGTCACGTTCACGCCCGCGTTGTCGGCGCTCCTGCTCCAGAAGCACAGCGACAGGCCCAGCCGGTTCTTCGCGGGCGTCAACTGGGCGATCGATTCGGGCACGCGGGCGTACGTGTCGATCGTGCGCGGCGCGCTGCGCTTCCGGTGGGGGATGATCCTGCTGTTCGTCCTCGGACTCTGGGCCACGTGGGCCATCTTCAGATTGGTCCCGCCGTCGTTCGTGCCGGACGAAGACGAAGGCTACCTGCTCGTGATTCTCCAGGCGCCCGCCGGTGCGTCGCTCGAGTACACGGTCAACATCGCGAAGAAAGCCGAGGAGATCATCCTGGCGCAGCCTGAGGTCGCCGCCGTGTTCTCGGTGGCGGGCTTCAGTTTCAGCGGCGCGGCGCCGAACCAGGGGCTGATGTTCGCCCGACTGAAGGGCTTCGACGAGCGGAAGGGGCCGAAGCATTCCTTGCAGGCCATCGTCGCGCGCCTTCAGGAGCCGCTCATCTTCGGGATTCCGGGCGCCTTCGTCATCCCGGTGGCGCCGCCGCCGATTCAGGGGCTGTCGGCCTTCGGCGGATTCCAGTTCCAGGTGCTCGATCAATCCGGCGGCGACATCTCCAACCTGGCGAATGTAGCGTACGGCGTCATCGGCGAGGGCACGAAGACGGGCCAGCTCGTGAGCTTGCGCAGCAGCTTCACGGCCAACGATCCGCAGCTCGTCGTCGAGATCGATCGCGATCGCGCGCGTAGTCTGAATCTCCCGATTCGCGAAGTGACGGACGCGTTGGCCGTCCTGCTCGGCTCGTCCTACGTCAACGACTTCGATTTCAACAATCGCGCGTATCGCGTGTACGTGCAGGCCGACCAGCGGTTTCGCGCGGATCCGTCGAACCTACGGCAGTACTACGCTCGCGCGTCGAACGGGCAGATGGTGCCGCTCGATACCGTCGTGCGCTTGAGCGAGACCACGGCGCCGGCGGTCATCTCGCACTTCAACCTATTTCGATCGGCGGAGATCACGGGCTCAGCGGCGCCCGGCGTGAGCTCGGGGCAGGCGCTCCAGGTCATGGAAGAGGTGGCGGGCCGGGCCCTGCCGGCCGGCTTCGACTTTGCCTGGGCCGGCCAGGCGCTCGAGGAGATCAAGGGCGGACAGCAGGCGGCGCTTCTCTTCACGCTCAGCATCCTCGTTGTCTACCTCGTGCTCGCGGCGCAGTACGAGAGCTGGGTCCTCCCGTTCATCATCCTGCTCGGCGTGCCGCTGGCGGTGCTGGGCGCGCTGAGCGCGCAGTTCCTGCGCGGGTTTGCGAACGACGTGTTCGCGCAGGTCGGGCTCGTCATGCTCATCGGGCTAGCCGCCAAGAACTCGATTCTGATCGTCGAGTTCGCCGAGCAGCTGCGCGCGCAAGGACGGTCGATTGTGGACGCGGCCGTCGAGGCGTCGCGCATCCGGCTCCGCCCGATTCTCATGACGTCGTTCGCCTTCATCCTCGGCGTGCTGCCGCTCGCGCTCGCGACGGGCGCCGGCTCGGCCGGCCGCAACTCGGTCGGCACCGCCGTCGCCGGCGGCATGGTGGCGTCGACGTTCTTGTCCATCATTTTCATTCCAGTGCTGTACGTGACTATTCGATCGATCGCGCCCGGCCGGCCGGGCCGCGGGCGGCCCGCCGCGGCGGCCGTCGACACGGGAGGAGCGCATGCGTAAGAGAGCGACAAACCTGATCGCCCTGGCCGTCTTGGTGATCGCGTCCACGGCCAGCGCGCAGACGACGTCACAGACGCCGGCACAGACTCCAACGCCGGGGCTCGTGCGCGTCGAGTTCGACGAGGCCGTCCGCCGGGCCATCGAGCGCAATCCGACGATCGCGCAGGCGGCGACCGCGATCGCTCAAGCCGAGGGCGTGCTTCGCCAGACGCGTTCGGCCTTCCGGCCGACGGTGGGCGGCCTCGTGACGAACGTCACCATTGACGGCGCGCGCGGCTTCAGCGGCGGCGTGACGCAGCCGCGCGATCAAGTCTTCTTCGGCGCTGAGGTCAGCATGCCCATCCTCGCCGCCGCACAGTGGGCCACGGCGAATCAGAACCGCGATCAGATTGACGTCTCGACGAAGCAAGCCGCGGAAGCGCGCGAGCAGATCGCGTTCGCCACGGCGCAGGCATATCTGGCGGTGATGGCCGCCCACCGCCAGATCGAGGTCGAAGAGCGGGCGCTGGAGGTCGCGCGCCTCCACGAGAACTACGCGCAGAAGCGTCTCGAGGGTGGTGCCGGGAGCCGATTGAATCAGCTGCGCGCCGCGCAGGAAGTCAGTGCCGAAGAGTCGCAGCTCGAAGACGTGCGCCTGCTGCTGCTGCGCGCTCAGGAGGCGCTCGGCGTGTTGATGGCCGAGAGCGGTCCGGTCGACGCCATCTCGGATCCCGTCCTGGAGATTCCCGAGCGCATCGTGGAAACCGAGTGGATGGCGGCGCGGCCCGACGTGCGCACGCAGCAGTCCTCGATTTTTGCCGCCGAACGCGTCGTGCACGATAGTTGGCGTGACTGGCTCCCCACGGGCACCGCGTCGTTCGCGCCCACGTACCTGACGCCGAGCGGATTGTTTCAACCATCGAGGACCTGGCTGGCGCTGATCTCGTTCAGACAGTCGGTCTACGAGGGCGGAGGGCGCCGCGCGACGAAGGCCCTGCGCGGGCTGGCGGTGGATCAATCGAAGCTCGAGCTGAGCTTGATCGAGATCCGGGCCCGGTCCGAGGTGCGAACGGCCCAAGCCGCCCTCGCAAGCCGTCAGAAGTCGCTGGCCAGCGCGCGCCAGTCGGCGACGCTGGCGCACGAAGTGCTGCGGGTGACGGCGGCCGCCTACGAATTGGGTGCGACTACCAACATCGAGGTGATCGACGCCCAGCGGTCGGCCCGCGACGCCGACACGACGGCGCGGCGGACCGAGGACAGCGAACTCCGCGCCCGGCTCGACTTGCTCGTGGCTTTGGGACGATTCCCGAAGTAACGGCCGAGAATCCGTGCAGAAGTGTGGCCCCACGCTTGGAGGCCGCCCGATCCATCGGGGATAATATTTACGGCTCTTCATGTCGCCTGAGGAACGCATCCGCGAGGCCATCGAAGCCTTCGTCGCGCGCGCACGCCAGGACTTCGATGTCCACGGGCAGGGCCTCGCCGCCGACGTGATCACGGCGGTCCGCGAACAGCGCGTGCACGCGCAGGCCGAGCTCGAGCGCGCGACTGGCGCGGAGCGCGCGCGTCGCGACGTGGAGCTCGACGGGCTCAAACTGAAGGTCAGCCGCGACCACGCCGCCGCGTTTGGCCGGCTGCTCGGAACCGTGCGCGAGCTGGACGGCGCCATCTCATTGCGAGGCATCCTCGAAGTGCTGGCCGCGGGTGCGCGCACTGAGGCCACTCGCACGGCCTTGCTTCTTCTCGACGACCGGACGTTGCGGGTCTTCAACGCCTCCGGCTACCCCGACGGGCAGGGCCCGACGGAAGTGACGGTCGAGGCCGATAGTCTGTTGGTGCGCGCCGTCGAGGGCCGCGCCCCGGTCGACGTGCCCTCGGTGGCTGGCGAGTCCAGCGCGCTGAACCGGCCACTGTTCCTCCGGCCGCCGTCCGGCCAGGCGGGTCGCCTCAACCCGCTGGCGGTGGGCGGCAACGTGGTCGCGGTGCTGTACTCCGAGGGGCGCGACGGCCGCGGCGAGGGACCGGCGGAAATGTGGATTGACGCGATCGAGATCCTCGTTCGCCACGCGGCGCAGCGGCTGGAGAACGTCACCTCGATTCGGACCGTCGAAGCGCTCACGAAGTAATACAAGGTCAGAAAATATCGATGAAATTGAAGACAGTCTCTCCAGCTCGAGCCACCCGCGCATTCCAGACGTGCCTCGCCGTCGTCTGTGCGGCCGTGGTGCTCGGGAAGGCCACGACGCCGGTGGTGGGCTCGACGGGATCCGGTCCGCAGGCCAGCGCGTTGTGGATCGTTCCGTCGGAGACGAGCGCGACTGGCACGGCCCTGGCCGCTGCGGTCGCGGACTTGGCGAACGGTCGCGCGGCGCAGGCGCTGCCGGTGTTCAAGGGTCTGACGACCGAGCCCGTGCTCGGCGGGTACGCGTGGCTCTACGTGGGCCGCGCGCAGGCCGCGTTGGGGAAGTGGGACGAAGCGGCCACCACCGTCCAGCAGCTCCTCGCTCGTGAGCCGGATGGCTATCTGGGTGAAGCGGCGCTGTGGCTCTCGACCGACACGGCGGAGAACGCTGGGAATTTCACCGCCGCGATCGAGTCGCTGAGGGCACTGACCACGCTGAACCCGCTCGCGCCCGAGCGCGTGTGGCTGCGGCTTGGACGCGCGGCCGAACGTGCCGGGGATCGCGCCACCGCCGCGCTCGCCATGTGGAAGGTCTATTACGACTTTCCGCTCACATCCGAAGCCGACGAAGCCAAGAGCGTCGTGATGCGCCTGCCGTTGCCGGCCGGCCGGACGTCCGAGGATCGGCGGCAACTGGATCTGAAGCGGGCCGAGCAGCTGTTCGCGGCGCGCCGAATTCCCGAAGCCCGCAAGGCGTTCGACGCTCTGCGCACGGGCGCCACGCCGGAAGAGCGCGCGCTCATTCAGCTGCGCCTGGCCCAGTGCGACCTCGCGTTGAAGCGCTACACCGTCGCCCGGGAAGCCCTGCGTCTGATGGCCGCGCAGTCTTCACCGCGTCAGGCCGAGGCCGCGCTCGCGTTGGCCTCGGCGCTGCGGGAGTCCGGCCGTGACGAAGAGTACCTGACGTTCGTTCGCAAGTTCGCGGACAGCCAGTCGGAGGCCGCGCTGGTCGAAGAGGCCCTGAACGATCTCGGCACGTACTGGATTCTTCAGGACAACGACGCGGCCGAGGTGGCGGTCTTTGCGGAGATGTACGAGCGGTTTCCCTCCGGGGTCTACGCGGAACGCGCGGCATGGCGCTCCGGATGGGCGGCCTATCGAGGCGGCCGGTTGAATGACGCCATCCGAATCTTCGATTCGGCGGTCGCGTCATTGGGCCGCGTCGATCGCCGTCCGTCGTTCCTCTACTGGGCCGCCAGGGCGCGCGCCCAGCGGGGCGAGCGCGACGCAGCGGCCGGCGGGTACCGTCAAGTCGTCGCCGACTACCGGAATTCCTACTACGGCAGGCTCGCGCAGCGTGATCTCGAGTCGTTCGGCATGGCCTTCCGTCCCGAGGGCCCGTCCGTTGGAGACGTGGAGGATCGCGATCCGCCGCCGGCGATTACCGGCGGCCGTCTTCCCGCGAGCGCGGAGACGATTCGGAGCCTGCTCGCGGCGGGCCTGTTCGATACCGCCCTGAACGAGCTGCGCAAGCTGCAGCTCCAGTCCGGCTCGTCGCCGGTCATCGAAGCCACGATGGCCTACGCGCTCCACCGCAAGGGCGAATTGCGGCCGGCCATCACGGCGATGCGGCGCGCCTATCCGCAGTTCATGGCGGACGGCGGGGAGCAGCTGCCGGCGGCCATGCTCTCGATCATCTTCCCGCTGACGTACTGGGAGGCCATCTGCGACAAGGCCACGGAGCGTTCCCTGGATCCGTTCCTGATGGCGGCGCTCATCGCGCAGGAGTCCACGTTCGATGCGCGCGTGCGGTCGGTGGCCAACGCGTACGGTCTGATGCAGATTCGGCCGTCGACCGGGCGCTGGTACGCGCCGAAGCTCGGGATCCGCCCCTTTGCGACGACCAAGTTGACGGATCCGCTGACGAACATCCGGATCGGCATGGCCTACTTCTCCGATCTCGTGCAGAAATTCGACGGCGAGGTGATCCGCGCGCTCGCGGCGTACAACGCCGGCGATTCGCGCGTCGTCAAGTGGATGGCGGAGCGGCCTGGGATCGATCGCGACGTGTTCGTGGACGATATTCCGTTTCCAGAAACGCAGAACTACGTGAAGCGGATCATCGGCACCGCCGAGGACTACCGCGGGCTCTACAAGCTGAAGGTGCGATAGAGTAGCGCGGACCGTCCCGAGGTCCACGTCATGCGCGCCAGGACATCCGAGAAGGCGTCCCGCTTCACCGAGTCCGTCATTCGCGAGATGACGCGGCTCTCGAATCAACACGGTGCCGTCAATCTCTCCCAGGGGTTTCCCGATTTTCCGGCGCCGGAAGCGGTGAAAGCGGCGGCGTGCGACGCCGTGCGCGCCGACATCAACCAGTACGCCATCACGTGGGGCGCCAAGCCCCTGCGCGACGCCATTGCCGCCGATGCGACGCGCCGCTACGGCGTGCCCGTCGATCCGCAAACGCAGATCACCGTGTGTTGCGGTTCCACCGAGGCCATGATTTCCACGATGCTGGGCGTTGTCGACCCCGGCGACGAGGTCGTCATCTTCGAGCCGTTCTACGAGAATTACGGCCCCGACGCGATTCTGTCCGGCGCGACGCCGAAGTTCGTGCCGCTGCGCGAGCCGGCCACGCCCGGCGCCGACTGGACGTTCGATCCGCGCGAGCTTGCGGCCGCGTTCTCGAACAAGACCCGCGCGATCATCATCAACACGCCGAACAATCCCACCGGCAAGGTCTTCACGCGAGACGAGCTCACCGAGATCGCCCGGCTCTGCCAGAAGTGGGACGTGATGGCGGTGACCGACGAGATCTACGAGCACATCCTGTACGACGGAGCGAAGCACGTGCCGATGGCGTCGCTCGACGGCATGGCCGACCGGACGATCACCATTAACAGCATCTCGAAGACGTTCAGCGTGACGGGGTGGCGTGTGGGCTGGACGATCGGGCCGCCGGACGTGACATCCGCCATCCGCAAGGTCCACGATTTCCTGACGGTCGGAGCCGCGGCTCCACTGCAGGCGGCCGCCGCCGCCGCGCTCACGTTGCCAGAGAGCTACTTCGTGGATCTGGCCGCCAACTATCAGCGCCGCCGCGACCGCCTGATGCAGATTCTCGAGCAGTCAGGCTTCGTCTGCTACGAGCCGCGCGGGGCGTACTACATCATGACCGACGTCAGTGCCTTCGGGTTTCCGGACGACGTCGCGTTTGCGCGGTACCTCGTCACCGACATCGGCGTGGCGAGCGTGCCGGGCAGCAGCTTCTATCGCGACCCGAAGTCAGGCCGGACCAAGGTGAGATTCTGCTTCTGTAAGAAGGACGAAACGCTGTCTGCCGCGGAAGAGCGCTTGAGCCGGCTGCGGGTGAAGGCGTAGGGCTATTTCATCCCCGGCGCTGAGTCGCGGGGGCTCCAGCCCAACCGAAGCACCGTCAGGCCCACCTCGCGGCGGCCGAACGAGATCGCTTCGTTGCAACTCCACATGTAGAGGTCCACGTGCTTGCCGAGGACTTTGCCGCCCGTATCCATGACGGTATAGATCCCCCGATAGCGCTCCTGCACGCCATGGTCGATTTGAACGACCGATCCGACCGGCAGCAGTAACGGATCCCCAGCGGCAATGCCGGACTGGACGCCGACCCCCGACTTCGTCGTGAGGCCCTTGCAGTACGCGGTGGCGATGAAGTCCGTTCGGGTCCCTGCGCGGAGGGTCCCCGACTCCGAGATCGAGGGCCGGCTCGCGCCTCGCGAGTCGATGACTGTCGCCTCGTACATGAGGACAAACCCGGCCACGGTCAATGCCGTCGCCAGCAGCTTCCTTCGGAGGGAGCGTGAGAAGTGCATCGGTTGGTCTCTCGGGACCCTCTTAGGTTACCCCGAGGTCAACCCTCAGGGAGTCCCCAAAAGTGCGCACGATTTTGATCCCGTGACCGTGCGCAACTCTTTCAGTTTTAGTAGTTTAGGCGCCAGTGGCATCCGGCGTTTTGGACGGTACGTACAGAACTGGGAAGCTGTGGGAAGGGCCTACCCGCGCTGGAAGTGCGCGAAGCCCCGGCCAAGAGGGACAGGGCCACCGTCGCGCTGCAGCCACGCTCCGGGTTCGGCGGTCAAATGGCCCACGAGCGTTGCGGTGACCGGCTGGCACCGGCCCATCGCACCCGCGAAGCCCCGGCGGCGGCGCGGGGCGACGGCGAAGAGCAGCTCGTAGTCCTCGCCCCCGGAAAGTGCCAGGCGAACCGCGTCTCGCGAGGTGCGGGTGGACCAGCTCAGGGCTCCCGGATGAATTGGGATCCGCGCCTCGTCGATGACCACTCCGGTTCCGCTGGCGCTGGCCAATTGGGTAGCGCCGTCGGCGAGACCGTCCGAGAGGTCCATGCAGGCGCGCGCGACCCGGCTGCGGGCGATGATGACGCCACACCGGAGCCGGGCGTCCGGCCGTTCGTACCGGGCGACGCAATCAAGTTCAGCCGCAGAGAGCGACGAACGGTCCGTACCGGCCGAGAGCATCTCGAGCCCCGCCGCCGCGGCGCCCAGATTGCCGGTGACGTAGAGCTGGTCGCCGGGCTGCCCGCCTCCGCGAGTGAGCAGCCGTCGCGGTCGTGCGCCGCCGATGAGCGTCGTGTCCACGACGAGCGGTCCTGTCGTGCGGGTGAGGTTGCCCCCGACCAGCGGCGTGCGCAGCTCGGTGCCCAGCGCCACGAATCCGTCGATCAGCGCGTCGAAGTCATCGACGGAGAACTCCGGCGGCATGGCGAGGCTGAGCAGCGCAGCGCGCGGTGACGCGCCCATCGCCGCGAGGTCGCTGAGGCTCGTGGCGAGCGCTTTGTGGCCGACGTTCCGCGCCGCCGTCCAGTCGAGCCGGAAGTGCACGCCCTCAACGAGGCTGTCGGTGGTGACGACGTTGAACGTGCCGCGCTCGGACTGAAATGCCGCGGCATCGTCGCCGATGCCGACCGTGACCCAACTCGGGGGGGATCCAGCGCGGGCGCGCACGCGTTCGATCAGGGCGTGCTCGCCGACGGACGCGACGGTGGGGGAATTCAATGCTGGCGGGTCGTGCAGGGAAAAAGGCCCCGCTTTGCCGTGTGGGGAGGTCGCATGAACCTACTTAAGTAGGTGGAGCCACTGTAAGAGCCGCGCTTTAGGCTTCCTCACCTCGGAGGCATGCACACCACGCAGCATCGCGACTCACTTTGTCCAAAGACATCGGCTCAAGCGACTCTCCGAACCATCACGAACAAAGCAGGGAGCTCAAGAGCAGGCCCGATCTTATCACTTCGCCGGGCGAAGCCGGACCTGTGCCAGCGGCCACACGAGTGGGCCGTTGCTGTCGAGGCGCGCGGATCGCGCCGCGGCGGCCTTCCGAAATTCCGCCTGCGCGTCCGCATCGCGCTCGAGTTTTTCGAGACAGAGCCCTTTGAGGTACGCCACGGTGCCGGGCGAAACGGTCGCCGCATCGGCCGCGTGCGCTTCGACGTCCTCGAGGGCCTTCAGGGCTTGCTTCCAGTTGCCGAGCTGCTTGTGGACCACCGCGAGGCTGAGCATCGCCGCCTGCGATGCGGCCGGGCCCTCCGGGGCCGATGCCGGCTTCGCCAGCGCGGCGTGCAGATCGACGAGCGCGACGTTCGCCGGCAGCGGGGAAGCTCGGAGCACGGTCGTCGAGGGCACGAACGACAGTGGATCCGCGGTCACGCCGACCGTCACCTTGACGCCGATCGCGTCGGGACCTTTGACGTCGACCGCCACGTCCGTTCCGGCCGGCGTTTTCTTCAGCACCGCGTCCCAGTCGGCGACCGAGTTGATCGCCGCGCCGCCGGCGCGCACGATGAGGCTGCCGGGCTTCAGTCCGGCCTTGGCCGCCGCGCTGCCCTCGACCACCCGCACGATAACGGCGCCCTGCACGTGATCGGCGTCGACCACGGACACGCCTACCGAGTGCTTGGAAAACGGCGGCAGCGGCGCATTCATCGCCTCACGCGCGTGCGCGGTGGACGTCGGATCCTGGGTGTTGATCGAGAGAACGGACGGCACGCTGCTGCCCGGCGCGAGCAGCGACAGCCGGACGATGTCGGCATTCGTTTCCGAGGACACGGCCGCCAGACCCTGAGCTTGCAGCTTCTCGGTCAGCAGGCGCCATCGCTCGATCCGTCCATCACGCGAGATGCCATCCGAGGGATTCGAGCTCCAGAAATCCGGGGCGGGCCCGGGATCTTTCGCGGCCTCCGCGAGCTCCGGCTCGTACGGCACGTAGAGCAGCGTGCGGCCGTTCTTCACGGCGTCGAGGGCCTTGCGTTGCAGGTCGGTGATCGTCTGGCCCGCGGGCAGGTTGGCGATCGCAAACGCCTCGCGGAGCCGGACGTCGAGCTTCTCCTCGACGTCGCTCGAGCGCCACGTGCGCGTGTCGATGAAGCGCCCGCGCGCCCCGCGGACTTCGATCGTGTGCGGCCCTTCGCAGACCGTCACCGGCTCGGCCGTGAGCCCGGCGCGTTTGTCGCCGTCGAGAAACAGCGCGCCGTCCACACCGGCCGCCTGCATCCGCACGGTGGCGGTCGCGGGCTGCAGCCGGAAGGCGCCGTCCTGCACGATACCTGGCAGCAGATTGCGAAATGCGTCGGCGTTCAAATCTCCGGCGATGAACGTGTCACCCCGCGGCTCGCCCTGGCGCGCGATCGTGAACCTTGTTTCGATCGGCTTGAAGCAGGGCATTCGAATCTGAAGCGTGTGCGCCTCGGGCTTGAGGTCCTCCACGGGTAACGCCGCGGAAGGCTTGGCCGCCTGGAGCGCGTTCTTGGTGTCGGAGGCCAGCTGAAGGTTGGTCACAGCCGGCTTCGAGCCGCTGCCGTCAGCCGAGGCCGTCCGGCCGCGGCTCACGTCGTCCAGAAAGATCTCGGCGCCGGCGGGCACCGACACGACCGAGAGCGATGACGTACGCCGGATGAGCTTGAGGAGCTTGGCCTGCGCTTCGCCGCCCGCCGTGACGGTCAACACCTCGTCGAGCTGGTCGTAGCTGCCGGTGGCCGTCGTGGCCGTGACTTTGTAGGAACCCTTTACGAGATCGACGGGCTTCGGATCCTTGTCCAGCATCAGCGTGATGCCGAACGACACGCCGTCGATGCGCTCGAGGCGCGCGGTGCCGACCGGCTCCATCGAGAGCGCGACACGTCCGAGCGCCGCGGCCTGGACCTTCTTGTATTCGATGACCTCGCTGTCGGAGACCGGAGGCGTCAGCACGTGATCGGGCGCGATGTTGAGGAGGTTGTAGAAATCTTCGTGAGCGGCCTCGAACTGGTCCTTGATGTTCAGCCGCGCCCGGCCGCGCGCCTCGTACGCGCGAATCAGAATTCGGCGGACCTCCGGGGTCTGGAGCTGGTCTCGCGATCGGTTGATGATGTCGGTGCACGTCTTGTCGACGTCCGCCCACTTGCCGAGCCGGAGCTTGTCCGGCACGTCCACGTCCAGCTTGAGCATCATCTGGGTAACGTCGTACGGCCCCTGCGCCGCCGGCTTCTGCGTAGCCTGTGTCGTCGCGACGGTGGTCGCGCCCGCCGCGAGCAGAATGACCAGGACGGCGCGGCCGGGGACGCGGAGTCTGGACATCATCGGTACACCAGCATCTGCTTGAAGGTCTCGTCGTACAGGTAGACGGCGCCGGCGCGATCGAGTGCGAATGCCGTGGCCTTGAATCCGTCCCGGCTTTTGTCCGGCGCTTCCGAGAACACCGTGCGGAGGCGGTAGTCGTCGCCGCGGTTCGCGTTCGCGGCGGCGGGCCGGCCCCCCGGCGTTCTTGGGGCGCTGGCGCTGTACGGACTGAAGATCGCGACGGCTTTCGGGTCGAGCAGGTAGAGATGACCGAAGGCGTCGAACGTGAGGTCCTGCGGGTCCTTCAGCTCGTACGCGACGTCCTGTGAATCGCGGAAGTCCTGGTGCCGCCGCTTGTACGGAATCGAGCCTTTCAACACGCCGGCGGCATCGAACAGCACGACCCGTGACTCGCTGTCGTCGAGGCCCGCCACTTCGTCGAACGCGTTGATCGCGAGCCGAGACACGCGCGCCGGGCCGTTTTTCCCGGGCGCGGCCTCGAACGGCCCAACGTATTCGCCGGTCCGCGAGAAGCGTTGAATCGTCCGGTCGTCGGCATCGACGATGAGCCAGTCTCCGGCCGAGAGCTGCACGACGGCCTCAATCTTCTCGAGCGCTTGCGGCGGTTTGTTCGGCCGCGGCATGGAGAGCGCGATCGGCTTGGCCGGTGCCGACGGAATGAGTCGTCCACCGTCGATCACGACGACGTTGCCGTCGTGGTCGAGTGCGAGGCGGGGCCGGTTGAATGGCCCGGCCGGAAGGCGATCGCCGTCCGCCGGCTGGACGGTGTCGGCGCCGCGTTCTCCGGCGCGATACACCGCGTTGTGCGCGGTGACGACGACGGAGACGATGCTCTCGAGCTTGTCGGGTCCAACTTTTTCAAGCGCGCCGTACGCCGGCGCGTCCGCCGGACGCGCGTAGAGGCGGCGGAGAATCGCATTCTGCGCGAGGGCCACGCCCGCGGCCGAGCCGCGCGGCCAGCGATTGCGCACCTGCTGCAGCTCTTCCATCGCCGAAATCGGATCGCCGAGCGCGACCAGCGTGCGGCCGGCCCAAAGGCCGGCGTCCGAGGCAGCGCCCGTCATCGCAAAGTCGTCCTGCACGCGGACGACTTTGAGCAGGGCGTCATCGAACTGCCGTTTGTGCCAGAGCGTCGCGACGTCCTTGACGAGCCGGGCCGCGTCAGCTTCCGGCGACGGAGCCGGTGCTTGCGCGAGCATGGCTGTGGCGATAGCGACGAGGAGCGCGGCGGCGTACCAGACGCCGTGACGGCGTACGGCGCTCAGCCGCCGCGAGGGAAGCTGACGATCACCGGATCGAGGCCCGGTGTGACCTCGACGGTCTGCGCTGGCGGAGCGGGTTCGGGGTTGTTGTCCGGACACTTGAGCGACACCGCATGCCGTCCGGAGGCAATTTTCGCCGGAGCGCCCGGAAGGATGCTTCCTTTCCTCAGATCCCTGTTATCGACCACCACCACGCAATTCGTGAATTGCGGGGCGAGGGTCACGGCGAGGTGTCCAGGTGCGGGAATGGCGACGGTCCCGGATTTGTCGGTGTCGAGTCGAAAATGTAACAGCAGGGGCGCGCTGCGCGCGTACAGCTCCTGACCCGCCGGAATGGCCGAGAGCGAGTGTCGCGACGCGCTCGGCGAGATGACCTTCTCGCCCTGGAAGATCTCGAACTTCTCCGCCCACGTCACGGTCAGGTCGACGGGTTTCGGCGGCGCCGGCGGAGGTGCCGGCGTCGTCGTGATGGGCGGCGGCGGCGCACTCACGGCCGGTGCGGTGTCAGGCGGTGCGCTCACAGGCGGCGGGGTCGCGGCCGGTCCAGGCGGCGGGGGAGCAGTGGCGTTGCCACCGCTGAACACGACCCACGCGATCGACCCCAACACGATGGCGGCTCCCACAGCGATCAACCCGATCGGGATTGCGCGTGACCTTCGTTCGATAGTGACGTCATCGCGCGCGCTCTGGATCGGCAGTTTGCGCGTGGCGGACGGGGCAAACGCGCCACCCGGGCCAATGGGGCGCGTGCCGGTCACGATCGTCGCGTCGCCGTGACGGCCGCCCGCATCCTGGATGTCCTGAACCTTCGCGCGAATTCCGGCGAACGCTTCTCGGACTTCGTGCAACGTCGCGTAGCGGTCCGCTGGCAGCTTCGCGAGCATGCGCGTGACGATCCGCTCGAGCGCGACCGGCGCCAGCGGACAGACTTCCCGCAACGGCCGCGCGCCGTCGCCGAACATCGTCCGCAGCACCTCCGGCGGGGTGTTGCCTGGAAACGCCTTCGTGAAGGAGAACAGCTCGTACGTGACCGCGCCGACGGCGAACATGTCGGCGCGTCCGTCGACCGCGCCGCCCTCCCACTGTTCGGGCGACATGTAGTTCAACGTGCCCACGACGCTCGTCGAGGCTTGCGTCTGATCGCCGGTGTCGAGCCGGGCAATGCCGAAGTCCAGAATGCGCAGCGTGCCGGTCTTGTCGAGCATCAGATTCGACGGTTTGATGTCGCGATGGACCACGCCGAGGTCGTGCGCGTACGCCAGCCCCGCGGAGAGCTGGTCGACGAGGTCGAGACGGCGGCCGAAGAGCAGCGGCTCGCGGTTCTTGATGATCGTCGCCAGCGTGTCACCGACGATGTACTCCATGACGATGAACGGCGTCCGGTCCTGCTCGCCGACATCGAAGATGGACACGACATTGGGGTGCGTCAGCCGGCCGGCCGCCCGGGCCTCCCGCAGAAAGCGCTGTTTTTGCTCCGCACTGCAGTCCCGGTCGAGCGTCTTGATGACGACCTGCCGATCAATCTCGGGGTCCTGCGCGAGGTAGAGGCGGCCCATGCTGCCGCCGGGGATGGCGGCGATGACGTGATACCGGCCAAATCCGGCCGGTAATGTCGAATCAGGACCGGGTGTTGGCGCGTTCACTGAAGCAGCCGTCTCATCTTAGCGCGGACCCGCCGGCATCATCGTTCCTGAGCTACGATGATGCGCGCTTCCCCCGTGGGCTCAGATTTTCCGCGACTCTTCGGACGTTACCGTTTGCAGACCCTGCTGGCCAAGGGTGGGCGAAGCCTCGTGTATTTGGCTCAGGACACGGCGCTCAATCGATCGGTGGCCGTCAAGGTCTTCCCCGGCGCCGTCGCGCCGAGCCGGATGCCCGAGTTTTTCCGAGAGGCGCGTGCGGCCGCCCGCCTGAAGCATCCGAACATCATCACGGTGCACGACCTCGGCGAGATGAACGGCCAGGTGTTTCTGGCGATGGATCACCTCGTCGGCGAAACGCTGGCTCGCATGGTTGCCAAGGGGGCGCCGTCGGGCGTGATCGCGCGCCTCGACCTGATCGATCAGCTCTGCGACGGTCTTGCTGCCGCTCACGACGCGAGCGTCCTGCACCTCGGTCTCCGGCCGTCGAAGGTGATGGTGGGAGTCAATAACCAGATGACCTTGCTGGGCTGCGGCCTGGTGCGGGCACTCGAACGCGCATCCGCGGCCCCGATCAAGTATTCCGCCGCGCCCGCGTACTTGGCGCCGGAACAGATCGCGGGCGGTGCCGCCGATCATCGCACCGACGTATTTGCGGCGGCCGTGGTCGCCTACGAGGTGTTGACAGGCATGCGCGCGTATTCCGACGCGCCGAGCGCGATGTCCGAGCGAATGACCGAGACGGCCGTGCCGAGTGTGGCAGCCAAGTGGCCGGAGATTGCTCCCGCAGCGGACGCCCTGATGCAGCGCGCGCTGGCGCGAGACCCGGCGGGCCGTTTCCAGTCGGTGCCGGAGCTCCGCGCCGCGTTTCGCGCGATTCGCGACGATGTCGCTCGACGCTCGGGCGCTGCGGCGGCCGGCGAGGCCGGTGTCCGATCCGAGTTCCCGGAATCGGCGGGTGGCGTGTCACCGTTTGCCGATACCGAGAAGACGCGACGGCCGGTCTTCGATTTTGGCGATGAGGCCGTGACGACCCTCAGGGCCGAGGCGGCGCCGACGGAAGAGATGCGCCAGTCGCGAAGCATTTCGCCACCCGCGCCGACGGAACCGCCGGCGGACGCGCTCCGAACGTCAGCGCAGTTTCCGCGCATCTTGAGCGTCCGGTTTTGCGGGGACGTCGGCGACGTCGCCTTGCCGTTCGGGCGGACGCTCGCGGGCCGGGCCATGGATGTCGGGCTGCCGCTCATGAGCCGCGTCGCGTCGCGCCACCACGCGGCCATCGTCGTGACGCTGTCGCATGTGACGGTCGAGGATCTCGGAAGCGAAAACGGAACCACCGTCAACGACGCGCGGATCGGCAGTGTCTGTCAGATCGAGGACGGCGATCTCGTGGCATTCGCGGACCTGGAGTACCGCGTCGAGATCATCCGGTCGGATCCCGACGACGCCGGGTAACGCTATTTGGCGGGCATTGCCGCCAACTTCAGCTTGGCGAGTGGCGACACGAGCGGGCCATCGACGGACAAGCGGGCGAGCTTCGCGTCGGCGGCTTTCGAGAATTGGACCCGGGCTTCCAGCGCATTGCCGAGCTGCTCGTGGCACAGTCCCTTCCAGTACGCCACCGTGCCATCCGAAACGCCCGGTCCGTCGCCGAGAGACGGCACCGCCTCGAACGCCTTCTTGGCTTCTTCCAGATTCTTGAGCTCCATGTGCACGATGCCCAGGTTCAGTTGCGCCGCCGCGCGCTCCACGGAGCCCGCGCTCGATCGCTGCAAGGCCGCGTGCAGGTCCACGAGCGCGAGATTTGGCACGCGCGACGACGGATTCGCCTCTGGCACGACCGACAGCGTGATGGCGAGGGGACGCGCGTCAGTCGTCCCGAGACTCTTGACCTGAAGCGTCACCGCCGACGCGGGCGCCCGAGTCGAGATCTTCGTCAGCAGGTCGGCCGCCGACGCGATGGTGACGCCGTCGAGGCTCACGATGGTGTCGCCCGGCTTCAAGCCCGCCTTCTGAGCGGCGCCGCCCTCCTTGAGCCTGGCGACGACGGCGCCCGGTGTGCCCTCGACGTCGACGACGACGGCGTCGAGTGACGGCTTCCAGAAACGTACCGGCGCAGCGCTCAGCATTTCCAGCGCGCTTCTGGTGGATGTCGGATCGACGGTGTTGATCGTGATGTTGGTGGGCGTGAAGCTGTTCGGCCCGAGCAGCGACAGCACCACGGTGGCAGGGTCGGCCGTCGTGGTCAACGCCGCCAAGCCCTGCGCCTGCAGCCGCTGGGCGAGCTTTGACCAGCGTTCGAGCTTGCCCTCGCGCGAGATGCCTCCGGTGGCGTTCGGGGTCCAGAACTCCGGCGTGCCGCCCGGCTCCTTGCTGGCTTCCGCCAGCTCCTGGTCGTACGGGATGTACGCGAGCACGCGCGCCTCTTTCAGGCCCTCGAGTGCGCTCAGTTGCGCCGGCGACAGGGTCTGCTCCGGTGTGACGCTGACGATGGCGAACGCGCTGCGCAGCACGGCCTTGAGCTGGCGCTCCTCGCCGGCCTTCCACTCGTGACGGTCGATGAAGCGGCCGAGCGGTCCGCGCACTTCGATCCAGTGCGATCCGGCACACACCGTCAGCGGATCGGCGGCGACCGGCCGTGTGGTGCCGTCGAAGAACAAGGTGGTCTGCGGTTCGGCGCCCTGAATCTGAAGCTTCGCCGTCGCGGGAATCAGCTTGAACGTCTGCGTGAGGTCGCCGGGCAGGATGGTGCCGAGCTGTTTCTCGGACTCGCGCGCGATGGTGAAGTCCCACTGGAATTCCTGGTAGCACGGCGCGCGCAAGACGAGCGTGTGTTTCGTCGGCTGCAGGTCCGGAATTCCCAGCGGCGCGGATGCAGGCGCACCCTCAATCGCCGCCTTCGAGTCCGCCGCGAGCTGCAGATCCGTGACCGTCGGTGTTGCGGGCATCCCGTCCGCGCGTGCGGTCCGGTACCGGGTGTTACCGTCAAGAATGACGTCGACACCGGGTGGTGTCGACACGAGCGAGAGCGTGGAGACGAGACGCTCGAGCCTGAGATCCACCGGCTCTGCAACCCTGGCCGGTTCGACCCGAAACGTCCGCGTCAGCGGGTCGTAGCCGGGCCGGGTCACGGTGATGGGGTAATCGCCGGCGACGAGCGTGATGGTCTTTCGCTCGCCATCCAGGTCGTACGGGCGGCCGCCAATCTCCACTTTGCCGGGCGGCGTCATCGACAACACGATCTGTCCCAGCGTGACCTTCTTGACCTCCTCGAACATGCTGCTCACGATTTCGAAGGTCGTCGTGGTGATGTCCTTGAGCAGGTCCCTGAGATTCGCATTCAGCTGGTAGTTCGGGGCGAGCTTCAGAAGGCTTAGGTAGTCTTGCCTTGCCTCCCGGACTTCGCCCTGGGCCATTCGCGCATGGCCGCGGTATTCGTAGGCCTGGGTGAGCGACTCCGGCTGCAGAACCTGTCCGCCGGCCGTCAGCGCCGTGATCAGCTGGCTCGCCTGCGCGATCGTCTCCTTCGTCCGCTTGGCCTTGAGCGATTGACCGATGTCTAAGAGGCTCAGTTGGAATTCGGCGGCCCGCTGGTCGGTTGAGCCCTGCGCCGCCGCCGGCGAAGGTTGCTGCACGAGCGGCGCGACGGTCGCTGGGGTTTGGGCCACGGGCGCAACGAGTACGCCCAACGCACACGCGAGGCACTGCAGAACACGAGTGGTCATCGATACACCAGGACCTGCTTCAATTCTTTGTCGTAGACGTAGACGGCGCCGGATCGCTCGACGGCCAGTGCCGCGCCGCGGTGAAATCCTTCGCGGCTCTTTTCCGGCTCGCTGAAGCGCACGCGCACCTGATAGGCATCGCCCCGATTGGTCACGACGGCCGCCGGCTTGGCGCTCGCGCCCGCCGGTGCCGGCCGGGCCGCGGCCTCGCCCGGCGCAGGCGCATACGGGCTGAGAATGGCCAGCGTTCGTTGATCGAGCACGTACAGGTGGCCGAACGCATCGAACGTCAGGTCCTGCGGTTCTTTGAGCTCCGCCCTGACGTCGGCGATGTCGCCAATCTCGGCGCCGGTCGCGTTGAAGAACACGATGCGTGACGCTTCGGTGTCGATCGCCGCAATCTCATCGAAATCGTTGATCGCCAGCTTCAGCGCCTTCACGCGGCGCTGCGTGCCGGCCTGAAACGGTCCCACGTGCGTCCCGTCGCTCTTGAAGCGCATCAGACCTTTGTCGTCGTCCTGCACGATCCAGTCGCCGGACGATGCGAGCTGAACGGCGGCGGCGATCTTTTCCAGCGGCTCTGGTTTGTCGTTGGGCCTTGAGATCTTGAGAACGTCGGCCGGACCGCCGACGAGCTGGCCGCCGTCAATCACGATGGGCTTGCCGGTGGCGTCGAGCGTCAAGCCCCGGAGGTCTTTGGCCGGCGGCAACGGGGCCCACGTGGTCGGTCCGACGCCACGTTCGCCGGCCCAGTACACCGCGTTCTTGCCAGACACGCGCAGCGCGAACACGTTCGGCACGGCGGCGCCGAAGGGCTTGGCCGCGCCCGTAAACGGCGCACCCGGCCGAAGGTAAATGCGCTGCAGCAGTGTGATGCGCGCCAGCGCGACCTCGCGGAGTGCCGCCATGTCGGCTTCGAGCAACCTCGGCCACGGCCGGTTGCGCACCTTCTGCAATTCCTGCATGGCCGTCGCAGGGTATCCGAGCGCGGCGAGCGCCCGGCCCGCCTCCAGCAACGCTTCGGCGGCGACCGCCGTCGATCCGTAGTCCTTCTCGATCTTCGTGAGCATCATCAAGGCATCGTCGAACTTCGCGCTCCGCCACGCCTTCTGGCTGTCGTCGAAAGCCTGTCGTGCCAGCGCCTCGTCCGAGGTGCTGGCAGGCGACTGAGCGAGGACCGATCCGGCCAAAACGATCGGTCCGACGATGAAGCGCACGAACACGGAGTACCGCTCTCGAGTCATCAAGGTTGGACCTGCCCCGACTTGTTCAGCGTGATGATGGTGGCGTCGTCACCGGCGGTGATGTCACGGCCCTTGACGTCGACAAGCTGTGTGCCGCACCGCAAGCCGATCTGGTGCGTGCCCGACGCGATCGGCAGGCCTGGACTGCTCTGCATGGGAGAGCCTGCCTCCAGCCCGTCAATCATGAGCCGGCACGCATCGCGTGTTTCCGGCGTCGTATTGACGACGAGGTGGCCGAGCGCCGGAATGACGACCGGCGAGCTGCGGGGATTGATACTGAGATTCAGAAAGTACTCCGCGTTGCGAGCCGTGATCGCCCCGCCGCTCACGTCGACGTCCAACTCGTGGCGCGTTTCTGACGTCGAGATGACTTTGCCACCTTGCCGCAACTCGAACGCGACCGGCCCCGAAACCGCGAGGCGCACGGTCCTCGGCGCCGCCGGCGGAGCGGCCCCGCCGCCGCGGCGCGCGCCAGTGTCGCGCGTCGCAGCCTCGGTTCGCTCAGCGCCGCGAGGTGAACGCGGCGCCGCGGCCGTCGAGGTCGTGTCGCTGGCCGGCGGGGCGCTGGTGGAGGCCTGCGATGCGCCACCGCCAGGCGAGACCCCGCCGCTCGTCGATGGCGTCGGGAGACCGGTACCGGGTGGACTTACGGGCGGCTGGCCGTTACTGCCCAGGATCTTCCATGCGATCAGTCCTGCCAGTGCAATCGCGATCGCGCCGACGGAGATCCCCACGACGGCGAGGCCTCGTCCGGATGCCGACGGCGGCGGAGTGACCTGGGTCGGTGCGTCCGGCGGCGACAGGCCGGGCACGCGGCTCGTCACGACGCCGGTGCCGCCACTTGCCATCGGTTCGGTCCGGCTCGTGGCCGGCATCGACGTCGCGGCCCTCTTCGCCGCGGTCAGATCTCTCACGAGCGTGGCTGTCTTTCCGATGGATGTACTGGATCGCGGCGCGGACGTGCCCGAGGCCGGCGGCACGGGCGGCCGCTCCATGTGCACGGTGGCGCCGAGCATCTGCTCTTCGGCCTCGCGCACGGTTGCCTTCAATGCAGCGAGCGCCGCGCGGACGACGGGCAGGCTGGGGTACCGCTCTTCCGGCAGCCGCGCCATCATGCGCTGCACGATCGCCGAGAGTTCGGGCGGCGTCCCGGGCACGATGTCTTCGAGCGGCGGCGGACCGTCACCAAACACCGCGCGCAGCACCTCGGGCGGCGCGCTGCCGGGGAACGCGCGCGTGTAGGAGCACAGTTCGTACACGACGGCGCCGACCGAAAAGATGTCACTGCGCTGCTCGATGGCGCCGCCTTCCCATTGCTCGGGCGACATGTAGTTCAGCGTGCCGACGACCCCTGAGGACGTTTGCGTGTGGTCGCCGGAATCGAGCCGCGCGATGCCGAAGTCGAGAATGCGCAGCGCGTCGGCCTTGTCGATCATCAGGTTCGACGGCTTGATGTCGCGATGGACGACGCCCTGGTCGTGCGCGTACGCGAGGCCGGCGCAGAGCTGATCGACCATCTCGAGCTTGCGGCTGAAGAGCATGGGCTCGCGGTTCTTGACGATGTTCGCAAGCGTGTCGCCGTCGATGTATTCCATGACGATGAATGGCGTGCGCTCCTGCTCGCCGACATCGAAGATGGAGACCACGTTGGCGTGACTGAGCCGGCCCGCGGCCCGAGCCTCACGCAAGAACCGGTGCTTTTCTTCTGTGCTGCGGTCGCCGTCGAGGGCCTTCACGACGACCATCCGATCGATGTCGGGGTCCTGGGCCAGGTACAGCCGTCCCATATTGCCGCCGGGGATGGCGGCAACGACGTGATAGCGCCCAAACCGGGCCGGCAACGTCGGGCTGGGGCCGAACGCTGTATCGTCCATGAAACAAGCTGCGGGCGGATTCTAGCGTACCGACAGCGCCGCGAACGGCCCAAGACCCCCGTGGTTACGCGGACTCTCGCGCCTTCTGAGACCCGGGGCTGCGCACTCCGGCCGATGCCAGGGCGGCATCCAGAATGCGTTCGATTTCAATCGTCCGGGCCGCCAGCTGACCGGCGGTGCCGCCGGCTTCATAGCGGGCGCGAAACAGCTCGTCGGCGACGTTGAGGGCCGCCATCACGGCCACGCGGAGCGGATCGGCGCTCGCCAGCTCGCGCGCGGCGAGCCGCATCTTCTCGTCGAGATAGATCACCAGCTCGCTGATGTACTGCGGGTCCAAGTCGCTGCGGACCGCGTACTTCTGACCCTGGATGTCGACGTGGACGACTCTCTTGGACACGGAGGCCTCGATGTCCCGTTACAGGTTGAGCTTGTCGATTTGCGCGATCATCTGCTCGACGCGGGTGCGGATGAGCTCGCGCTCTTCGCGCAGCGTCGTGACTTCGGCGGAGGCGCCGGCCGCCTCGTGCAGCCGCCCGCGCGCCGCGTCCAGCTCGCGCTGCAGCCGGGCGGCTTCATCGACCGCCTTCGCGCGCTCCGCACGGAGCGCGTCGATCACCGTCACCAGCTGCTTGACCTTCTCTTCGAGCCGATCGATTGGCTCGACGTCCACTGCAAATGCCGTGCGTCCCATCGAAAACCCCATTCACTCGTGCGGCCGTCACCGGATCTCGCCGCGCAATACCGCGCCGTGCTCACGTGCCAGGGCCGCGACGATGGCCTCGACGGCCCGCTGCACCTCGTGGTCCGTCAACGTGCGATCGGCGCCGCGGAACGTGAGCCGCACCGACACGCTGACGTGACCGGCCGGCACGCCCGGCCCCTGATACCGATCGAATTCACGCAGCGCGACGAACGTGTCCGGTGCGTGAGCCCGAATCGTGCCACGAAGTTTCGCGGCAGGCAAGCGCTCATCGACGATCACCGACAAATCGCGGACGATGGACGGATGTCGCGGCAGCGGCCGGATCGTCAAGCTCGAGCCGTCGCCGCCGAGCGGCTGGAGCAGGAGCGTTCCGCCGACGACCACGTCGGCCGTCGCGAGGCCGCGGCTGGCGGCGATCGCCGGGCGCACCTGACCGACGGCCCCGAGTGCCGTCGTCGCCCCGTCGATGAACAACTCGGCCGAGCGGCCGGGCACGAACCACGGCAGATGATCCGCGCGCTCCGCGCGCAAGGTGACGCCGAAGGTGCCCGCGACGAGCTCCGCCACACCCTTCGCGTCGAAGAAGTCGACGCCCTCTTCCTTGTGACTCCAATGGGAGTGCCGCGGGCCTGTGGCCAGCCAGCCCACGGCCCGTTGTTCGGGCCCGCCGCCGAACACCGCGCCGATCTCGAAGAGCCGTACCTCGCTCGCTGCGCGCCGCCGGTTGTACACGACGCTGTCGAGCAGCCCCGGCAGCAGTGACGGACGCAGCACGGCGAATTTTTCCGACAGCGGGTTGGCGATGCTCACGAGCGTCCCACCCGGCGGGACGAACGGCGCGGCCGCCGCCTGCTCGATGAACGTGAAGGTCTGCGCTTCCTGCAGGCCCGCGCCGCACAGCAACCCGCGCAGACGTTGATCCCGATGGACGCTGGGGTCGGTCGGCCGAGGGGCGGTGTGGAGCGCGGGGAACGTTGCGGGAATCCGGTCGAATCCCCAATGCCGGCCGACTTCTTCGATGAGGTCGGCCTCCCGCGCGATGTCCACGCGGAACGACGGCACGTCGACGCTCCAGCCCGCGCCCGTCGCCGTCACGACAAAGCCAAGGCTCCGAAGGATGCGGGCCACGTCGGCGTCGGGAATGGCGGTGCCGAGCAGGCGTGCCATGCGATCGCGCCGCAAGGTCACGGCACGTCCTGCGACCGGTTTCGGATAGACGTCCACGATGGGACCGAGCGCGCGGCCGGCGCCGATCTGCACGAGCAGTGAGAGCGCGCGGTGCAGCGCGCGCACCGGTGCCGTGAGATCTGCGCCACGCTCGAAACGCATCGAGGCTTCGGTCTTGAGGCCGAGCTTGCGGCTCGTCGCGCGCACGGATGCGGGCTGGAACCACGCACTTTCGATGGCGATGCGCGTCGTGCCGGCAGAGACCTCGGTCGCCGCGCCGCCCATGACGCCCGCAATGGCGACCGCGCGCTCGCGGTCGGCAATGACCAGCATCGTGTCGTCGAGCGTGCGCGCCTGCGCGTCCAGGGTCTTGAGCGGCTCGCCCGCGCGAGCCCGGCGGACGTGAATCTCAGGGCCGGCGAGCACCGCCGCGTCGAAGGCGTGCATCGGATGGCCCATCTCGATCATCACGTAGTTCGTGACGTCGACGACGTTGTTGATCGGGCGCACGCCCGCGGCCGTCAATCGATCGGCAATCGACGCCGGCGACGAGGCGACCTTGACCTCGGCCTGTGCGAGAGCGTACCGCGCGCAACCGGCGTCGCCGATCGATACCGGGATGCTTGAGGGCGCCGGGAGGAGCGCCGGCAGCGCGTTGAAGGGCGCCCGCAACTCGACGCCGAACGACGTCGCGACCTCGCGCGCCAGGCCCGACACGCTCAGCGCATCGGGGCGATTGGCCGTGACCTCGACGTCGATCACCTCGCCGTCGATGCTCTCGACCGCGAAGCCGCATGACGCCAGTCGCGCGGCGATCTCGGCCGGCTCGGCCGCGACGTCGACGAATTCGCGCATCCAGGACACCGGGAATCTCACCGCGGCACCTGTTCCAGGAAACGCAGGTCGTTCTCGTAGAACATGCGGATGTCGTCGATGCCGTACAGCCGCAGCGCCATGCGCTCGATGCCCATGCCGAAGGCGAAGCCCGTGTATTTCTCGGGGTCGTAGCCCACGGCCTCGAAGACCGCCGGATGCACCATGCCGCAGCCGAGGACCTCGAGCCATCCGGTGTGCTTGCACAGGCCGCAGCCAGCGCCACGGCAGCCCTGGCACTGGACGTCGAGCTCGGCGGACGGCTCGGTGTACGGGAAGAAGCTCGGGCGGAAGCGAATGGCGACCTGCGCATCGAAGAACTGATCGGCGAACGCCTGCAGCGTGCCCTTCAGGTCGCCGAGACTGATGCCCTCGGCAACCACGAGTCCTTCGACCTGCGTGAACATCGGGGTGTGAGTCGCATCGAAGTCATCGCGCCGATAGACGCGTCCGGGCGCGATGATGCGCACGGGCGGGGGATTCGCCTGCATGTAGCGGATCTGCATGCCCGACGTGTGTGTGCGCAGCAGCGTGGCGGGCTTGCCGCCGCCGGGTGCTGCGACGGGCGACGCGAGGTACAGCGTGTCCTGCATGTCGCGCGCCGGATGCTCGGCCGGCATGTTGAGGGCTTCGAAATTGTGCCAGTCGTCTTCGAGCTCCGGACCGCAGACGACCTGATAGCCCATGCCGCGGAAAATGCGCTCGATCTTTTCCTGCACCTGGGTGATCGGGTGGCGCCGGCCGGCCGCCGGCACTCGGCCGGGCAGCGTGACGTCGACGGCGCCGGCGACGGGCGCGTCAGCCGACAGCTCGACCGCGCGCGCATCGAGCGTGCGCTCGATCTCCTGTTTGAGGGCGTTGGCCGCCGCGCCGAAGGTGCGCCGCTCGTCCGGCGCCCGCTCGGCGACGGACTTGACGAGCGCGGTGACGAGGCCGTGCTTGCGGCTGAGAAAGCGGTCGCGTACCGCCTGCAGATCGGCCGTGGTCTGCACGCCGGCGCACGCTGCGCGAAACGCTTGTTGGATGTCGTCGATCGAGGAGGACATGGCCATTGGGCCACCGGGTCATCGGGTCCAATGACCCAATGACTACGCGCGCGCCGGCTGCGCCTTCTGCGCCTGGGCGGCGAGGCTGGCAAACGCGGACGGATGCTTCACGGCCAGGTCCGCCAGACTCCGGCGATCGAGGCCCACGCCCACCACCTTGAGGCCATGAATCAGCTGGCCGTAGCTGAGCCCGTGCTCGCGTGCCGCGGCGTTGATGCGGACGACCCAGAGCCGGCGGAAATCCCGCTTCTTGCGGCGGCGTCCCGTGTACGCGTAGTGGAGCGACTTGTCGACTGCCTCTTGCGCGGCCTGATAGAGCTTGCTCTTGGTCTGGTAGAAGCCCTTCGCGCGCTTCAGCAGCCTCTTGCGCTTCGCCCGGCGATGGGCGCCTCTCTTAACGCGAGCCATGATGTCCTCTCAAAAACAGTGATAGTCGGGCTGAAGCCCGGCCCTACGTCTGTAGAAGTAAGGGCGGGCTTTAGCCCGCCCCGCTAGGCGTACGGGAGCATCCTCTTGAGCTTGCCCGCGTCAGCCGGGTCGACGACGAACGTGCCGCGCATATGACGCTTCCGGCTCGTCGCCTTGCTCGTCAGGATGTGCCGCTTGAACGCTTTCGAGCGCAGGAACTTGCCTCGCGCCGTCTTCTTGAAGCGCTTGGCGGCGCCTCGATGGGTCTTGATCTTCGGCATCACTCATTCCCTTCGGGAAACTCTGAACTCAAACTTCGAACTTCAAACGTCGGACCCGGAACTACTTCTCTTGCCGTTCCTGCGCCTGCAGCCGCTTGGCCGCGCCCGGCTTCGGCGCGAGGATCGTGTGGAGCTGGTTGCCTTCCTTCTGCGGCTCGGTTTCGATCTGGCCGATGTCGCTCAGTTCGTTGATCAGCCGCTCGAGGATCCGGCGGCCGATTTCCGGATGCGCGTTCTCGCGTCCGCGGAAGAAGATCGTCGCCTTCACCTTGTCGCCCTCGGACAAGAAGCGCTCGATGTGCTTCTTCTTGAACTGGTAGTCGTGCTCGTCGACCTTCGGCCTGAACTTGATCTCCTTGACCAGGATCACCTTCTGGTGTTTCTTCGCCGACCGCGCCCGCTTCTGTTGCTCGTACTGGTACTTGCCGAAATCCATGATCCGGCAGACCGGCGGCACGGCGGTGGGCGAAATCTCAACGAGATCCAGACCCTTGCTGCGCGCAAGCGTGAGGGCTTGTGGCGGCGGCATGATCCCGAGCTGTTCTCCGGTGTCGTCGATGACCCGGATTTCCCGTACTCTGATGCGTTCGTTGATGCGAACACGATCATCACGTCGTGGGCCGCGGTCGAAAGCGATAAATCCTCCTCAACTAAAGAAGTTCGAACTTCGAACTTCGAAGTTCGAACTTAACTCGCGCCCGCTGGGGACGCCTGCGCCGCGCGGCCCTTCGTGTGCACTTCCTCGCGGGCCGCGTCGATAAACTCCGCCAACGGGCGGCTCCCCTGATCCCCACCGAACCGGCTCCGGACCGCAACCGTACCTTCGGCCGCCTCGCGGTCGCCCATCACCAGCATGTAGGGGACTTTCTGTAACTGGGCCTCACGGATCTTATAACCAATCTTCTCTACGCGGCTATCGACCTCCACACGCAGTCCCGCGTCGGTCAGCCGGGCACGGACGGACTCGGCATAGTCGAGGTGTCGATCGGCCAGGGGCAGCACGGCCACCTGCACGGGGGCCAGCCACAACGGGAACGCCCCGGCGTAGTGCTCGATGAGGAGGGCGATGAACCGCTCGAAGCTGCCGACAATCGCCCGATGGATGACCACCGGGCGGTGCTCCGCGTTGTCCGCGCCGGTGTACTTCAAGTCGAAGTTCTCGGGCTGCTGGTAGTCGAGCTGGATGGTGGCGCACTGCCACTTGCGCCCGATGGCGTCGGTGATGTCGAAATCGATCTTCGGTCCGTAGAACGCGCCGTCGCCCTCGTTCAGCTCGTAGACGAGGCCCGATCGGTCGAGCGCCGCCTTGAGCTGTGCCTCGGCGTGGTCCCAGGTCGCTACTTCGCCGAGGAACTCGGCCGGGCGTGTCGAAAGCTTCGCCGTGTACGCGAGACCGAAGTCGCCGTACACCCGCTGCACCAGACGGATCAGCCGTTCGACCTCGTCGCCGATCTGATCCTGCGTCACGAAGCAGTGCGCGTCGTCCTGCGAGAACTGACGCACGCGCGTGAGGCCCGACAACACGCCCGACGCCTCGTTGCGATGCAGGGGCGTCTGCTCGTGAAAGCGGATGGGCAGGTCGCGGTAGCTCCGGACGTCGGTCGCGTACAGCAGGAAGTGGCCCGGACAGTTCATCGGCTTCATGCTCATCGTCTCGCCTTCGGATTCGATGAGGAACATGTTCGACCGGTAGTGCTTCCAGTGCCCGGAGCGCTCCCAGAGCGCCTTGTTATAGATGATGGGCGTCTTCACCTCGGTATAGCCGGCGGGGACGAGCACCTCGCGCATGTAGTTCGCGAGGAGGTTGTACAGCGTGGTGCCTTTGCCGAGCCAGAACGCTGACCCCGGCGCCCACGGATGGAAGGTCACCAGCCTGAGGTCCTTGCCCAGGCGCCGATGGTCGCGCTTCTTGGCCTCTTCGATTTGATGCAGGTACTGCTTGAGATCCTCGTCCTTGAAGAACGCCGTGCCGTAGATGCGTTGCATCGGCTGGTTCTGGGCGTCGCCCTTCCAGTAGGCGTTCGACACCGCGAGCAGCTTGAACGCGCGGAGCTTGCCGGTGGACGGGACGTGCGGGCCGACGCAGAAGTCCACGAAGGTCTCGCGGTCCTTGATCGTGTAACACGAGACGTGGGTCTGTCCGGCCGTCTTCTCCTGAATCAGCTGGACCTTGAGCGGCTCGCCGCGCTGGGCGAAGAACGCGAGGGCTTCGTCGCGCGGCCAGATCTGACGCTCGAAAATCAGATCCTCCCCGGCGAGCTGGCGCATCTTCGCTTCGATCTTCTCGAGGTCCTCCGGCACGAACGGACGCGGCACGACGAAGTCGTAGAAGAATCCCTCGTCGGTGGCCGGACCGATGCCGCACTGCGCGCCCGGGAACAGCTTGGTCACGGCCGCGGCGAGGAGGTGTGCCGTCGAATGCCGGTAGAGCGTGAGCGCTTCGGCACCCTCGGGCGTCACCACCTTGAGGGCGGCACTGGCGTCGAGCGGGTGCGTGAGATCGACCAGGCGGTCGTTCACCTTGGCCGCGATCGCTTTCTTCATCACGCTCTGCGGCAATGTCGCCGACGCGAACTCCCGCACCGGCGTGCCAGGCGCCACGCTCTTCTGCGAGCCGTCGGGAAGGGTGATGGTGATGGAAGACACGGGACTAGAAGTTTGAAGTTCGAAGTCTGAAGTTCGAACCGTGGAATGCGCTGGCGCTGGTCATCTGGTCTTCAGTTCTGAGAGAGGCCAAGCGTCAGTTCGTTCCTGGATTTGAACTTCGAACTTCCAACGTCGAACTTTGGTTTGGTAGGCACGGGCGGACTCGAACCGCCGACCTCCTGCATGTCAAGCAGGCGCTCTAACCAGCTGAGCTACGCGCCTATGGCCTACTTGAGCCGAAAAACGGCTCGTGAACGAACGGCCAGTATAACAAAGACGCCGCGAGGCCCGCGACGGCGAGGAGCGCTCACTTCCTGGAGGCTTTGAGGCGTTCGACGGCCTTCGTGAGCGCGTCGTCGGTCGCCGGTGTGGTGTCGCCGAACGCGACGGCGGGCGACTCGACGAGCACGTCCGGGCGCAGGCCTCGCTCGTGAATCGGCGTGCCGTCCGGCGCGAGGTACTTGGCGTAGGTCATCCACAAGCCGCGGTTTTCCGGCAGCTTGACGAGGCGCTGGGCGGCGGCGAGGCCGGTCGTGGGCTCACCGATGAGCTCGGCCCGGCGGTTGCCTTGCAGCGCGGCGGCAAACACTTCGGCGGCATTCGCGGTTCCGTTCGAGACCAGGAGCGCGACCGGCACGGTCACGCCGCCGTCGGACGGGGCCGCCGTTGTCTCCGTGCGGTCGGTGCCTCGTCCCGCGAGCGTCGTGAGCACGCCGGTCTTGACGAAGTGTCGCGCGGCGGCGATGCCCTCGTCGCCCGAACCGTCCGCGATGCCGCGCAGGTCGATGACGACGCCCGTCGCGCCAGCGGCGCGCACCGCGTCGACTTCCTTCCGGAGGGCCGCCGCGGCGCCGGTGCCAAAGCTGGTGACGCGAACATAGCCCTCGCCGCCCGGCAGCCGCTTGCTGCTCGCGAGCGATCCAGCGGGCGTTTCGCGGACCAGATCGACCATGTGCGGGTCGACCGTCGTGCCGCGCAGCACGAGCAATGAGACCTTGGAGCCGGGCGCGCCGCGCAGCAGTCGCGCCGCCGTGAATCCGGAGATGTCGCGCGTCGCCTTCCCGTCGATCATGCGGATGAAGTCGCCGGTGCGAAGCCCGGCGCGTGCCGCCGGCGATCCGTCGCGTACGCCGAGAATCCTCAGGTAGTACTGGCTCATGACCGAGAGACCGGTCTCGCCGGCGGGCAGCGGCGTTTTGGCCTCGATGGCCTGCACTTCTTCGCGGCTGAGATAGGCGCTGAGCGGATCGAGCGCGTCGGTCAGGCCGCGCATCGCGCCTTCCATGACCGCGTCCGCGTTGACCGGCTCGACGTAGTTGCCCATGATGCGCGCGAACACATCGTGGAACACGCGCAGGTGCGGAAAGCTGCCCTGCGGCGCGACCGACCCGGCGTTCAGCATGCTGCCGACCGAGATGAACAGCACGAGCGGCGTCGAAATCAGGAACAGCAGCAACCGCGTTCGAGACGTCATGAAAAGGATTGTACGCAGATTTCCAATCGCTTTGCTACGCTACTCCCGTGCGCGTGCTGGCGGTCGATTTCGGTCGGCGGCGGCTGGGTCTCGCGGTGTCGGACGCGACGGGCCTCCTCGCGCGGCCCTGGAAGACGGTGCCCGCGGGCTGCGATCCTATGGCGTCGGCCGCCGAGGTGGCGGCGCTCGTGTCGGGCCGCCATGATGACCTTTCAGATCTGGGCGCGATCGTCGTCGGATTGCCACGGCGACTGAATGGGGAAGATAACGATCAGACCGCGGCTGCACGTGCCTTCGCACAACGTCTCAGGGAACTGACCGGGATGCCCGTCCACCTCCAGGACGAACGGCTCACCAGTTACGAAGCTGAATCCCGGCTGGCAGAACGCGAGCCAAACTGGAAGAAACGCAAGGCCCGCCTGGATGCCGCGGCGGCGGCAATCATCTTGCAGGACTACCTGGATGGCCGGGGGGAGGCTGCACCATCGAGCCTCGCTGCCGAAGGCCCAGGTGAACACTGACATGCTGAAGCGACTGGCGTTGCTCCTGCTCGTCGTGCTCGTGATCGGCGCTGCCGGTACGTGGTGGATGCGTGGTCGTCTCGCATCACCGTACCGCGGCTTTACCGAGGACGAGGTGTTCGTCCCTCTTCCGTCCGGCTTGGGCGTCGGCGCGATTGCGCGACGTCTCGCCGACGCCGGTGTGGTGCCGGACACGGTCACCTTCCGGCTGGGCGTCCGTCTCATGCACCTCGATCGCCGGCTCGAGGCCGGCGAGTACCGTTTCTCCGCGGCGGCGTCGCCCGTCGAGGTCGCCGATCGCATCGCCCGCGGCGACGTCTACACGCGGTCGGTCACATTCCCCGAAGGGCTCACGGTTTCCGAGATGGCCGCGGTCTTCGCGCGCAGTGGCCTGGGAAGTGCCGAAGAGTTCGAAGCGGCGGCCGCGAATGCGAGCCTGGCGGGCGAGACCATCCCGTCTGCGCGGAGCCTCGAAGGGCTGCTGTTTCCCAGCACGTACTCGTTGTCGCGCAACGCTGGTGCCGAGGGCATGGTGAGCGCGATGCTCGCGCAGTTCGGTCGCGAGTTCGATGACGATCTCCGCGCGGCGGCGGCGGCGCGCAAGATGAGCCTGCTCGACGTCGTGACGCTCGCGTCCATCATCGAGAAGGAAAGCGCGCGTCCTGATGAGCGGCCGATCATCTCCGCCGTGTACCACAACCGTCTCAGGATCGGGATGCCGTTGCAGTGCGATCCCACCGTGATCTACGCGCTGATGCAGGCCGGACGCTGGACGGGCAACCTCCGCAAGCCGGACCTGCAGATGGACTCGCGCTACAACACCTACCGCTATGCCGGCCTGCCGCCCGGACCGATCGCCTCGCCGGGGCGCGAAGCCCTCGAGGCTGCCGTGCATCCGGCGGACGTGAGGTTCCTGTATTTCGTGAGCCGCAACGATGGCAGCCACGCATTCGCGTCGTCGCTCGCCGAGCACTCGCGGAACGTGGCCAAGTGGCAGATTCGCTATTTTCGGTCGCGGCCGGTGGCCGGCGCGCTGAAGGTAGCGCGCTAGGCGTTCCCCCACTTCAACTTCTCTCGCAACATCTCGAAGTGCGTCCGTGACGTGGTGCGCACGAAGCGCAGCACGCGCGGCGCGCGCCGGACGATCACGACGTCGTCCCGGCCGAACGGCACGCCGTGCTGGCCGTCGAACGTAATCACGAGATCCGACGGTGAGGCGTCGACAGTCGGCCGCATGGTGACCGTGGCCGTGGCCGGCAGGACGATGGGCCGATTCGTCAGCGTGTGCGCCGCGATAGGCGTGACGACGAACGCGTCGACGCTCGGGTGCAGGATCGGCCCGCCCGCCGACAGGTTGTAGGCGGTCGATCCTGTCGCGGTCGCCACGATGAGTCCGTCAGCCTTGACGTGACTCAGGAATTGGTCGTCGATGCTGACATCGATCTCGATCATGCGCGAGAGGGGACCGCGCGTGACCACGATGTCGTTGAGCGCGACGCGGCTGGCGACTTCGCGGCCCTCGTGCTGCAGGCGCCCGTCGAGCAGCAGCCGGGTTTCCGTCCGTGTCCGGCCGGCCAGCAGGGCTTCCATGGCCGTCGTGAGCTCGGCCCGGCCGACTTCCGTGAGAAATCCGAGATGCCCGAGGTTGACGCCGAGCAGCGGAACGTCGGCCGTCGAGTGCGCGACGGCGCCTGCCGCGTCGAGCAGCGTCCCGTCGCCGCCAAACGCGATCACGACGTCGACGCGCTCGGGAAGATCCTCACGCGGCGCCGTCATCCAGCGCTGCGGGACGCCGGCCGCGACGGCGCTACGCTCTTCGAGGACGGGCTGACACCCGTGCGCGTCCAGCCACGCCGCGGCGTCGACCAGCGCGGCCAGCGCGTCCGGCAACGTGGGCTTGGCGGTCAGTCCCGCGCGTGAGATGGGTATCACCCGGCCTCCGGCCCGCGCCGGACCGGTGCGAGCAGCAGGAAGAACTCGCGGTTGCCTTCTGCGCCTTCGATGGGCGACGGCTCGAGTGCCACGCGCTCCAATCCTACTTGATGGGCCTCACGCGTACGTTCGGCAATCACGCGCTCGTGTACGACCGGATCGCGCACGATGCCGCCCTTGCCGACCTCGGCGCGGCCGGCCTCGAACTGCGGTTTGACGAGCGCGATGATCCGGCCGTCCGGCCGCAGTCGCGGCGCGATGGACGGCAGTACCTGCCGGAGCGAAATGAACGAGACGTCTATCGTCACGACATCGAAGGTCTGCAGATCCGGTGGTAAGTCCTCCGCTTTGAGGTGTCGGACGTTGACGTTCTCGATCACGACCACGCGGGGGTCGGTGCGCAGGCGCCAGTCGAGCTGTCCATGGCCCACGTCGAGCGCGACGACGCAACGCGCTCCGCGCTCGAGGAGCACGTCGGTAAAGCCGCCGGTCGACGCGCCCACGTCCAGCGCGAGGCGGCCGGCGACGTCGACCCGGAAGACGTCGAGCGCGTGCGCGAGCTTCACGCCGCCACGGCCGACCCAGGGATGGTCGGCTTCACGCAGCGATAGCGCCGCGGTCTCGTCGACCATCGTGCCGGCCTTGGCGGCAGGCTGCCCGGCGACGCTCACGTGACCGGCCAGAATCATCGCGCGCGCGCGCTCGCGCGATTGGGCCAGGCCGCGCGTGACGAGCAATTGATCGAGCCGAACCTTCGGCATGGACTAGCTCTTCCTCTGAAGACTCCAGTCCGCAATCTCGCCGAGCCTTCCCGCCAATCCCGCCGTCGCCAACGCCGCATGCGCTCGCGCCACGCAGTCCGCCGCGAGCCGTTTCGACGGCTCGACGCCGTGCAGCGCGGGGAACGTCGGTTTGCCGGCCGCGGCGTCCTTGCCAGCCGTCTTGCCGAGCGTCTGCGGAGATCCCTCGACGTCGAGCAGGTCGTCGACGATCTGAAACGCGAGCCCCAGTTCCTTGGCGTACTGGTCGACGGCCGCGAGCACGGATTCGTCGGCGTTGACCGCAATGGCGCCGAGCGCCGCCGACGCGCGAATGAGGGCGCCGGTCTTGCGCCGATGCATGTCCTCGAGCGCCGCGGCATTCATGGGTGGCGCCGTGCGGCCGATCACGCGGCCGGCGCCGGCGAGGTCGATCGCCTGGCCGCCCACCATGCCCACGGCGCCCGCCGCCGACGCGAGCACGGCGACGGCGCGGAGCCGCTGCGCGGGTGCGGCTTCAGGCGCGCCGGCCGGCAAGACGCGTGACGGCGAATGGGCAATCACGCTGAAGGCTTCGGTCAGCAATCCGTCACCGGCCAGGATCGCCAGCCCGTCACCGTACACGACGTGCGCCGTCGGCCGGCCTCGACGCAACGCGTCATCGTCCATGGCCGGCAGATCGTCGTGAACGAGCGAGTAGGTGTGCACCATCTCGAGCGCACAGGCGGAGGGCAGTGCGAGCAGGTGCGCCGTTCGAGCGTCGAGTGATTGACGGGCACCGGCGGCTTCCGCGACAGCGAGCGCCAGGCACGGGCGCAGACGCTTGCCGCCGCCGACAATGGCGTACTGCATCGCGTCGACGATGAGGCCGGGCGCATCGTCGGGCCACACGCGCGCGAGCCCGCTGTTGACGACGCCGCGCAGCTCGCCGAGGTACGTAGCGAGGTCGGCGGGTGCGGCAGGCACGGCGGTCACCGGTCGTTGGAGTCGGAGTCCACGAGGTGCGACGCGTCCTTCAGCTCGCCGCGCTCGGTCAGTTGCTCGATGCGGCGCTCGGCCGCGCCGAGCTGGTCGTGACAGTAGCGCGAGAGCTCGACGCCACGCTCGAAGAGCGCCAGGGCTTTTTCGAGCGCGAGGTCGCCGTCTTCGAGCTGCTTGACGATCTTTTCGAGCTCGGCGATCGCGGATTCGAAGTCTTTGATGGAAGCGGACATGTCAACTCACGCGGGTTTCCGGTCGTCCGTCGCGTCGACGCGACATCGCAGCTCGCCCTCGGCCAGCGTGACTCGCACGCCGTCTCCGGGCCGTACGGCGCCGGCCGAGCGAATGATACTCGTCCGCGACTCATTCCAACACACGGCGTAGCCTCGGGCGAGCACGCCGAGCGGACTCAGCGCGTTGAGCCGGCCGGCCAGGCCGCGCGCGCGCGCGTCGGCTTCGAGCCGGCGCACGCCGGCGAG
>Ga0137427_10000137_pt1 | contig 39620 bp, 52 predicted proteins | sample EasRivERMZT700_2_FD_102309 | JGI IMG/M metagenome (GOLD analysis project Ga0137427, IMG submission 102309) | Soil microbial communities from meander-bound floodplain in the East River, Colorado, USA - East River MetaG ERMZT700_2 | ecosystem: Environmental > Terrestrial > Soil > Floodplain ...
CCCGATCTTCCAGGCGAAGGCGATGGGCTTCCCGATCAATCTTGAGAAGGTGCTGACTACCTACAAGGACTACGCCGGCTTGCCCGAGCTGGCCGGCTGGTTCGACGAGCTGTTCCCCGAGTACCAGGCCCAAGCATCGGCTGGGCGAATTAGCGCTCCGCGGCCGGGCGTCGGTGAATACACCCGCCACAACGTCAGCGAGGCCACGGATGCCGGCGCGATGGAAGTCAACTTCGCGCAGAACGGGGCGTCAGACGAGGGTAGCGTGGTTCGGTTCGACACGTAGAGAAAGACTTGTGATGGCAAATCCCGCTGTGCAGTCATTGACCGACCCTATCTTCCCGGCAGATTTTTATCCCCCGAAAAACAACGTCGAATACATGGCGGCGGCCCTGTTTAACATTCAAAAAAGCTAATGAGTTTAAGTAAGAAACAGATTCAGTCTGTTATCAAAAAGAATCGCCCGCAGGCCGTCAAGCAGGCCACGGCGAAACGAGCCGGGCAGACTAAGCCGGTACGCACAATCAAGCGGATCGGCGCCGCGCTCGATAGTTCTTTGCGTGCCGGCCTGCTGACCGTGATTGATCCCGGTAACGGCGGCACAATTCACATCGAGCTGCGCGGGCAGGCGTACTGCGAAGTCGTTACAGCCGGCGCCGAGACACGCGCCTTGCCTCCCGCCGTGGGATTCGGCAACGGGCAAGAGCTGACGGTGTTTCTCAAGACACCAGGCAACGTGACTGTTACCGGGGCGGCCGACGGCTCAGTTGTGCTTGAAGACGCTGGCGACCTGGCTATCTTCCGGGTGTCACCGGCCGGGCTCAATAACACCGACCGAGTTTGGCGGGTCGTTCACGAAAGCGATTCAGCGTTTAGTTTAGCAGACGGCGACTACGGTGACATAGTAGTCTCGGGCGGCGGGACGGTCTGGACGATCGACGTCGGAGTTGTCACCTACGCGAAGATTCAGGACGTATCGGCAACCGACAGGATTCTCGGCCGGTTCTCGGCCGGCGCCGGTCCTATCGAGGAAGCCGTTATTACAGATTTCGTTCAGTCGCTACTAAACGACGGGGATGCAGCTACGTTTCGCACGTCCATCGGTGCGGGTACGGGCAGCGGCACAATCATTGGATCGACCGGCGCAAGCGACAACGCAGTCATCCGGGCGGACGGCACGGGCGGCGTAACGATTCAGCCGGGCTCGGTATTCTTCACTGACGCCGGCTGGCTCAGTACGTCGGGCGCAGTTAATACAGGCGTGCTGGTTGCCGACGCCGGTGTGCAGATACGCGCCTCTACGGCACCGACCGTGTTAAAGCTAATGAACGCGGACGGTACGGATGGTGGGTTTCACTTTCAGCAATCAAAGGTGACAGTCGCCAGTAATGCCAATGTATTCATAGGCTATCAGGCCGGCGATTCGCTGACCAGCGGGCTACAGAATGTTGGTATTGGTGTCAATGCACTTACCGCTAATACGACTGGTCAAACGAACGTAGCCATAGGTCCGGGAGCGCTCGCAGATAATCTCGACGGTAGCAGCAACGTAGCGCTTGGGGTGGACGCATTAGTCGCAAACACCAGCGGCATCGGAAACTTAGCGTTAGGAAGTGGGACGTTAAATGCTAACACCACAGGCAACAGCAACACTGCTATAGGTTCTGGGGCGCTAGAAAATAGTATTGGGGGCGGGAAGAACACCGGAATTGGGGTAGATGCTTTAATAGAAATGGAAACAGGGGGGTTTAATGTAGGGATTGGCCCCACAGTAATCGGGTCGTTAATCACAGGGAACACGAACATTGGCATTGGCGCATACGCCTTATACTCGCTAATCGAAGGTAATGACAACATCGGCGTCGGTAATGACACAGGTTATGGTCTCTATTACGGCGACAACAACGTAGTCATTGGCAACGGTGTCACGATAACAGATGGCGATAATCAGTTAAATATCGTAGATACGATTCACTCTGATGATCACACAGTCGGCAACCTGCAATTTGGGCCGCTCGGCGCACCCGTCCTTGAGATAGACGGCACAACGCCCGGCTTTGCTTTCTTCAACGGCACGCCCACGGCTATCTCGGCGGCGTACACGCCCACGAATGTAACGACCGACCGCTCCTACGATGCCAACTCCACATCTATAGACGAAATCGCGGACGTGCTCGGCACGCTTATCGCTGATCTGCAAGCAAAGAAAATCATAGGCGGCCCATAATGGCGACACTCGGTTCTTTAATGTCGACGACGGAAATGACGGTATGGGACGCTTTCCTCACTACCACGGCGGATCAAACCGCTAGCAATGCGCAGAACGTAGATTCCACGCAGTTACAATTCCCCGTGGCGGCAGGGGAGACGTGGGAATTCAAGTTCGTCGGGGAGCTGTCGGGGAACCATGCGACGGGCGATGTGGCAGTTAATATAGTGACCACGGGAACGTGGGTAGCCGGGGCTAGTTGGAGCCGCGGTGTCCACTACTCCAACGCTGCCGCCTTGACCACGAGAGCCGCCACGGCATTCGCATCCACCACGAATCAGACTGCCAACCCCGGTCTGACTTGCAACAACGGCGACGGCGTTCGGCGTGCCACACATCTGGAAGGTGTATTTCAGGCGAATGCCAGCGGCACGGTGAAAATACAATTCAGTGTAGTCGCTTTATCGGCAGGCAGGACTGCCACCCTACATAAAGGGGCTGAACTGGTTGCGCGGAAGATTCGTGTAGCTTAACCTTTTCTGAGAATACTATGGCTTATCAACATATCACAATCGCTCTCAATTCTCCGCAAGGGCGGTATCTGCGAAACGCTCTGTCGGATTTCGAACCGAGTGACGCCGTTTTCGACGTTGAATACGGCATGGTGTTCGTTGACTGCCTCGAACTGCATGTCACGCCGGCCCTGCTTGGCGCCCTGCATGAGCCCGGCAACATAGCAGACCGCGCCAACTGTGACCAGCAAGAGAATGCGCAGTAGTTTCATAAATGGCCAAACTTACAAGGGTGAGAGCAGCGCCGGCCAGCAAGTCCACCACATAATGCCGGCCGACCGGCACCGTGCTGATAAACATAGCAAGATTCAACGGCGCAATCCACCAGTGCCGCCAATAGTGGATTATCATAAGCACCGCCACGGCCGCATGCACGCTAGGGAACGTCAAGATTCCCTGACTGGTTCGCCACGTGACCAAGCTGCAATTTTGCAGGTTGTCGAAATGGGCCGCCACATAACCGAGCCCGTGCGCGCCCGTGTAGTTCCCGCGGGCCGGCATGATGGCCAGAATAGCCAATGCCAGAAACGCTATCATGGTGAAGCGGCGCAGGAATAACCAATCGCCCCGCCACACCACATAGGCGAGCTGCGGCATAAACGAGAAGTAGGCCAGCTTCATCAACAGCCCACCGGTGTTGACGTTCCGCACGTCGAACCCCAGCAGGGCATCTAGCCGAATTAGAAGCCCGTCGCTAAGCTGTGACCAGCCGGCAACCGTGGCATCCATCAACACGGCGTAGACCGTACTGAATGCCACGAGGTAAGATAGGGCCAGAAGCATCGGCCGAAAGTAAGGCCGGAAATATGCGGCCGACAGTAAACCGCCAACCACGAGGGCCGGCTTTACCGCATCGACCAAAGGAAAGGCTAAACCTTTCGACAGAATCGTAATAGCCGCACACGATAGACCGACAAAGATTAGGGTTATCATGTGGTAAACTCTACCACATAAATTGACACATGCAAATTTGCGTGTATAGTTTAGTTGGAGGATAAGCTATGAGATTCTGGATAAGTTGGGAGCAGCCTTCGACCGACGCCTCACCGTCGACATACCCGCCCAATGAGCACATCATTGGCTGTTGGTCTACCGGGTGGACCGACGCGGAAGCCCTCATACTCTGTGCTCTGGTCGACGCTGACACAATCGCCGACGCGCAAGCGGCCGTTGTAGAGGAATGGCCGGACGTCGACAGATGGAGATTCTGCGAGGACGGTACAGAATGGAAGGAAACGGAACGATTCAGGTTTACTGACCACTGGTCGCGTGAGCGATTCTACCGACCCGCGTAGTCTGAATAGCCGGCTAAAATCTCTCTAGCCCAACAAACTCAATGTCATCTTCCGCAATAATCCCCGTAGCAACCGTCGTTATCTTGGCGACGTGACCCATCCGACCGCTCGCGTGCCATTTCGCGCGAGCGGGCGCCGCGGGTCGGCAGGTGGCACATGCCGTCCGGCGTGTAGTAGGCGCCGGTGCCGTGATGGCGGGCCGCCGCGTTCTCGGCTTCGATCCGCTCGGGCGTGGCCAGCTCGGGCAGCAGGGACAACGGACGGCAGACATGATCCTTGCCCTGGTCCCACGGATTGGCATACCGTTTTACCCGGTTGGTTGGCTGCGGCGAGCGGTAAAGAATCTGCCGGCCGCCCGCGCCGTGTTCAACCTCTTTTAGCTCGCCCGTAAACAAATCGCGTATGAACGCCATATAGCCTCACCTGAACGCTTGTATAGGTTACTGCTGTCCGAGCCCTTGAAGTAGCTCGGCGAAGTCCTGCGGGGCTATGGCGTCGTCCAGGCCCGGCGCCAGCGTGCCCTCTGACAGCCGCTTGGCCCAGTCCTCAACCGACGGCCCCGGTCCGCCATAAAATGTTGAACCGTCAACTAAAATCTGCTGAATTGCGTCTAAAGTTTTCTCGTCATCGAGCGACTGAATTCCCCGTTCGGTCAGGGCCATAGTTAACGCTGTAGCGGCCTTGCCCGTATCAATAGCGGTCTGAATCAGGATGGGCGCCTCGACCTCGCTATACTGCTTCATGCCCAGCCACGGCTTTACGAAGTTCTCCGCGATCATTTCGCCCCCAATCGGAACTAATCGCGCGAACCCTAAGCCGAAGCGTTTCAACACAGCCGACAGGAATTCCTCGTCCCGCTCACCCATGAACAAACCTTCCTGGATGGCCGCCACAACTCCCAAGTTGACAATGCCGGCGCCAAGATACGCATACGCCCGGCTTGGCCGCCCCGCGCGCCGCTCGCCAACCGCTTTGGTGAACAGCGAGTAGACTTTGCTGGGCGTGTTCATAAACGTCGTGACCAGGCCGAGCACAGGATTGGCTTTAGACGCTCGGAGGGCGCCGTTCAGTTCTAGCCCGTGACTGGACGCCGAGCCGCGGTAAGTCTTGCGGTCCCACGCGCGGGCCACGAATTCCGACCAGCCGGGAATCTCGGGGTGGGCTTCCACATCGTCCGCCGGGATGCCGAATTGCCGGCGGGCAGCGGCCTTAGCGGCCAAATAGTTTGGCACCGCCGCCGCCCAGTATTCGCTGCGGTTGAGTGGCGTCATCACCCGCTGGGATATGCTCGGCGGGCGGAAGTATCCGCGTCGTTTGTACTGACCGCTGGTTTCCTCGCCGGCAAAGTTGTCGCTCTTGTAGCGTTGCCAGAATTCGCCCGAGTGTTCACCCAGCACCTGTTCGATTTCGGATTCAACAGCCGAGAACCCGCGCTGATTTAATTCTGAATAGCCCTCGCTCAAATCCGCTGTTCCATGATCGTCCCACACGGCGGCCGTCACGGCATCGAGCGGCTGCATGGCCATCGTCGAAAACCGCATCGCGATGTGACCGCCAGCCACGATGGCGTTCATGCGTTGCAGCGTTTGCTCGTGTTCGTTCGGCACGCGGTCGAACCCGACAACGTGCGACTTGATCGCTTTCACGATACTCTGATAGCCCTGCGTGCCGTGCTTTTCCGTAATTCGTTGTTTCACCGCCGGATCGTTCAGTAGCATTTCGGAGTTACGAGCCGGGACACCGAACGCGGCGAAGCGGTTCATCTTGTCCGCGTGGCGCATGAACATGTCAATGGCGTCCATGCCTTTTGGGATCAACAAGGGCTTGCTGGTAACACCCCGTCGCTTGAGACTGCCGTAGCTATCCACCGCGGCGTTCGCCATGCCAGCCGACGTGCGGCCCGCGGTCAGGAACGCCACGTAATCCTCGTCGGCGACGTGGCTGGGCACGACGTTACGTTTGGTCGTAACCGGGCGGCCAGTGATTTGTTCGTTGGTGTCGTTCACTGAATCAATCAGCGCGCCGTTATCGTAGGCGAACATAAATTCGTTCAGCCGCGATACGTCCTCACCGACGAAATCTTGCAGCTCGGCAATCAGCTTAGGCGTCAGGGCGGGCAGGGTGCGGTTGCCATCCTCAAGAACAACGCCGGCCTTTTGTAGTACCTGCGCCCGATCGGGGTCGGCCATCCATCGCATAACCTGTTGGGCCTCACCGCGCCGCAGCCTGGTGCCCTGAATAATCTTTTCCTGATCCCGCCAAGACGTGTCGCCCAGCCCGAGCTGGTTCAGCACGGCGCCGGTGGCTTCCGTGACGTCCCGCATTTTCTTGCTGTAGTCGTCTTGCGCCACCACGGCAATGTCGTCGTACAAATGCCGCTGAGCCGTCGGGCCGAACATACTGATAGTAGCTTCCGGCCGCTCGGCCCATTCATTAAAAAATTGGCTAGGTATCGTGCGTTCTTCCTTGAAGTTCTCGCGGTCAACTTCACGCAGAAACATCCGTTTGGATTTCGTTTCCCGCTTGGGCGTGTTGACCGACTCGGCCGCGATCGAATCGCCGATATCTCGAACCGACGCCTGCTGCTGGCCGGTGAGAATCTTATCCTGCACGGCACTTTGATAGGCCAAGTTCTGCACGGCCGCAGAAGTTTCTCGCAGCTCGTCGGCCGTCATTTCTTCCGCACGCTTTTGAGCGAGCCGGTCAATAGCGGCCTTGTCCTGATCGGTCACGATCGCATTCGGGTTGTTGGCCGCCCAGTCCTTTAGCTTGACTGCCGCCGCCCGCCGGTCAATCGTGAATTTCTTTAAGTCGATTCCCTGCTTGAGCCCCAGCACTTGCTCGGCAAACCCAGTGCGTAGATTCTTCGCCTTACGAAAAGATTCTTTCAGCTCCCGCTTGGCATTGGCGTGGTCGGCCGCATCGGTAACCTTTGAAATCTTATCGAGTAGCTGGTTAATCTTGGCGGGGGTTTTGGCCTTGCGGATCGCACCAAAGAACCGACCTTGCTCGGCCGGCGGCACGTTCTCCCGGACGAAATCTGCCGCTGCCGTTAGCTGTTCTTCGCGTAACCGCTTTTCTTCCTTGACAGTATGCCGCATGTCGTCCACCTTGACGCGCCATTCGACCAATCGTTCCGCCGCTTTCTCGAACCGTCGTTCCAACCGCGTGCGGGATTCCCACGGAGCTTTATTGAACGGGTTGATTTCCGGCAATTGTACGACCGGCGGCTTCGCAACTGGGCGCACGCGAGAATTGAAATCTTCGATTGAATACTTGGCCCGCTCGTTGGCGGTGCGGATCGGCTGTTCTTTTACGGGCTCGGTCTTGACAGTCGATTCGCCGGCACGACCTTTTGATTTCTTCGCTGCGGCTTTCCTAGCTTCCTGCTGGGCGCGTTCTTCGGCGAGTGACGCGGCGTCCTTTTCCAGTTTGTCCAGGGCGCCGGTTTCACCGTTCTTGCGAGCCTCGTCAATGTAAAAGTTAAGAGCGTCACGGTAGCTGTCTCGCTCGGCCTTGCTGGCGAATGTCCGCCCGGTTTGTTTGTCCAGTTCCTTGCCGTCCAGCTCGCGAATTTCGAACGGGTTGATTCCCCGTTCGACGTCTATTTCGGCCGCGCGGGTGCCCTTCGACACGTCCGGCAGGGATTTCTCGATGCCACGCAGGGCATTGTTCAGCTTGACCGAAGTACCCACCGCACCGCGGGCCGCGGCGCCCGACAGGCCGGCGTCCAGAATATCCGACCAGTCGAATTCCTTCCGCAGCCCTGCCGACATTTCGTTAAGCTGCTGCCCACCGGCGATGAATACTTCCTCCGCAGCTTCGGCCGCGATCCCACCCGCTTCCCCGCCCAGCTTTTGCAGCAGGCCCGAGACACCAGCCTTTTCGAGCTGCTTAGCCGCGGCGTTACGCATGGCTGGCGAAAATGATTCTTCCAGGGACGCCACACCGGGTATGCGACCCATGAGAAACGTCACGCCGCCCTCGATGGTCGCCTTCCGGGCCGCGTGTCCGATCGAAGCCACACCGGCCAATCCAGCTCGTTGCGCCTCGTCTAATCCCGACTCCCAAGCATCGGCTGCCATCATGGAATAGACACCGACTGGACCAGTCAACACCGCGGTCGCCCCGACGTTGCCAAGCGACTGCGTGGTTTGATTGTAAATACGGTTCGCTCGCTCGCCGAGCACGCTGGACAAATCCCCACCCTGTTCGGCGAACGACAAGAATTCGTTTCGCTGATTGCGGTCGTTATGAATGCGAGCAGCAATATCCCCCCGCCCGGCCGCACGCGCGAGGTTGGCCGTTACAGTCTCGCTAATTTGCTTGATACCTTCGCCGGCGCGCAGCACGGTTTGACCGACTGCCGATTGAGCAAACGCCGCTTCGAACCGTCCGGCGGGCGTGCCCAGCTCCATAATCGTATCGGGCGAGACGCCGCGAGCTGCCGCCGCGCGGTCAACCGCAGACTTCGTAACTGGACGGCCAGCCCACAATACGGTCTGATCGGGCTGGTTCCAATTAGCAAACGGGTCGACAGCCGGGGCGGCGACCGGTTTATTCCAATTCGCAAACGGATCGTCAACGTAAGGCACTACTGCACCCGCTCAAATTGCCTGGTGGCGGTGTTGTACTTCCCCGGCACGCCGTCGATGTAATAAGTCTTAGTTGGGTCAATCTGGCCGAGCTGCAACGCCGCTCTAGCCTGATCCATCGTAAAAGACTTACCTGTGGCGGCGGGCACTACGTTAGTCAGCCGGGGTGCGGCCTGCGGTTGGGGCTCAGTCATTGGTCGGAACGATTGCGGTTGCCCGCCTAAAAGACTCTGCAATTCCATTTCACCAGCGAATAACTGCCTTTGCAAACGATTATAAGTCTGAGATTCGGCCGCAGGGACTTGTTGCTTTGCCGCCTGCATTTTGGCAATCCCGTCGCTTACAACTTTTAATTGCCGTCCGGTTGATTCCAGTGCGGCCCGCTTGGCCGCAATCGCATCCTTCGTGGGCCGACTGGCCGCGTTGGCTTGCTTGTCCCGCAGGGTTGCCATCGCCGAGTCATATGCCACCGCGCTGTTGTTAAACGTGGGCTGGTCTGCGTCGGCGTCCCAAGTGACATGATTCGCCGGGGCGTTGTGCAGCTTAGCGAAATCCTGCATGGACGTACGCCGTTTGTCCATCAACTGGTTCATGGTGCCGGTCGCTTGAGCAAATTCCGGCGTGTTCGCGACAATGCCCGCCCCGTATTCCTTTTGAATATCCCCCAACGCTTTTTCGTAGGCGGCGTCCGAAATGCTGTTGTTACGATAGGCGGCGTTGACCGCTTCGATATCCTTGGAAGCCGAGCGAATGCTGCGCGCCCGCTTTAGCCCATCTTGCAGTTCACCCGTCGCAATACTGATCGCCTGTTGCCGACGTTGCTCACCATAAGTCTGTTCTTGCGGTAGACCCGTGGAAGCGTACAGGGCGCGGGCTAAATTGTTCTGATAGTCAGGATCATTGCTGGCCGCCGCCGCTTGGGCGATAGATTGCTGTACCGAGAAATCTGGGCTACTTTGCACGAACGGATTGCTAATCATTCCAGATTGCATCGGCTGCGTAGGGGCCGGCGTAGACGAACCACCACCCGATTGAACGCCCAACTGCTTCCGCAACTGTGTCGCATCGTAACCCTGGTTGTAACTTACGTCGGGGATGTTGTCGAGCATCTGCTGGTGCTCGATTGCTGCCTGTGCAATCGGGAAGCTGGGCGCGACCTCGTGTGATTGCGTCCGCCTGTTAAAGACAGTCGCATAGGGATCGCCGGGCGCAGCCAGACCATACTGGGCCATCATCAAATCGTAGTAACCAGGCATAGTCGCCCTTTGTATTAACCGAATACGCCGCCCGCCCGATTTCGGTTGTAATTCACCGTGCCCGACAATGCGTTTTGCTCTCGCAGGCCACCGCCCTTAACCCCGATACCTTTAGCATCGAGCTGCTGCTGCACCGCATTCTTTTGCAATTTAGCTTGCTGGTTGGCCCCGCCAATGCCAGCGAGTAGTTCCGCAATGCCAGAACCCGTACCTGACAACACGTCGAACTTGCGGCCAAGCAACTGATCGGACAGACTCAACAATGCGCCTTGCCGCTCGCGCTGCAACGCCAGTGAATCGCCCATCGACACTGCACTACCACCCAGACCGCGGGCTGCCAGTTCGCCCTGTTGATTATTAAACGCCGTCTGGAAATCCTGATTGACTTGGTTCATCGCGCCTTGCCCGTAATTTTGCAGCGTGCCCATGAGCTGTTCCTGCATGGTGAACATCTGCCGCAGGGCGCCTTGCTGGAACGGGTCAGCATCGCCAAACTGTTTGTCTTTCAAACCAAGCAGAGCCGCGATATCCAAACCGGGGTTACGCGGCGCAATCGTCGGATTCATGGGCGTGCCAAAACCCGGTACGTCCGCGTAGCTGGCGGGGGCATTATCCTGCACGCCATAGAACGCCCCGCTGCTCCCGTGCTGCTGAATAGGAATCCGGTCACGTCGGCCCGGCGCCATCGGCGCGCCACCCACCGCGAACGGGCGGTCCATCGACCCCGGTTGCTGGAACATCTGGTCCTGACTGCCGGGCTGCATGCCGAGCATGGCGGATATAAGCGGGATTCGCGACATAGAAACCTCTTACCTTAGTTATACCAAAAACTGGCCATTTGTTCACCTGTTTTACAGCAATATGCTGAGCTGCGGCCCTGCGAATGAAAACTTTTCTGTCTCCAACGCCCGGCCCACCTGCACTATATAATGTCCAACTGTCGTCGGCATGGTCGTGCTCATCTGCCCGGCCGCGGTGGGGGACAGATAATAGGTAGCGCCAGCCGTCAACCCCCAGCCGGTTTTCTGCATGGAACCGACCACAAGGTAAAGCCCCGTCTCGGTGCCATTCACCGCTGCCACCGCGATACCTATAACCCGCGCCGTAGCGGCTGCATTGGCCTGCGCCAAGGCGACCGTGCCGCTGCTGGGCGCATACAGTAAATCACCCGACACCACGGTATCGTTGAACGTCGCTTCCCGCAGCAACGTATTTTCCAAATCCGTAATGTCGATAGTGATGGAACCAATCGTTGACGCCAACCGAGACAGCACATCACGTAGATGTGCGTCCGTCCGCGGTGACGTATAGACTGGTTCGGGTACGGACGCCATTACGGTTGCGGCAGGCTACTTACCTGCGCGGTCCAAGTCCAAGGGGAATCCCAGAATGTAAGCTGAGTCAACATCGCGGTTTGGTACGCTGCCCATGAGCTAGAAAATGAACGTACTGAACCGTGAATTTGCAGCAGAGTTAAGTCGCCCACAAACTCCCACGAATTTATGGAATCAGTGATTCGCGAGCCGATGACAACTTGGTCAAGCCCGACCGCCGCGAGTGGCTGGCCGTCAGCGTGCCCATCGCCCGCTCCATTTATCCATAACTGGCGAATCGTATTACCGCGGCTGAAACCTGCTTGGTGATACCACGTACCAACATTTTGAACTATGTTCTGATACGCCGTCAGATAAGCACCCGCGCTGTTAAATACATAGTAACGACCAGGGGTAGAATCCGGTGCGTGCGCCAGCACAATAGACGAATTGGAATCCTCGTTACGAACCGTGACGTGGGCCGCTTGCTCGAACACATTGGGCGAATTAACCCGGCTGACCGACACCAGCATGACGTCCAGCGGGCTAATGTCGTCGAATGCCGTGGCGGTGAAACTCTTTTGCCCCGAGCCTTGTCCCGCCGAGTTATAGCTAGTGGCGGTGTTACCGATCGGGCCAGTCACGCCGCCTACCGTAATTCCTCCCTGGTCTGTTAGATGCCGCTGCCATTGCGTGCGATCGTCACCGCCACCCGAAGGGTAGAACGCCAGCCAATCGTCGTCATAAGCCTTGTATTGCCCATAGGCAGCACACGGACTGACAGTTACCGCGGTAGCGTTGCCGACCCACAACCGAATTGGCCGAGCCTGCGCGGTGTTCTGCGAGAGTTTTACGGTCGCGAAGCCGGTATCCAACGTGCTGTCAAACTCGATCAAGTCCAGTGGAATGAATACATTGTCCTCGTCAGTCGCCCGTATATCGTGGCCGTCACTAGCGACTGCGCTCCACCAGTTCGCGGGCATCAACGCTAGATTGATAAAATGGGTCCAGTCGTTAACTTGTTGGGTGGGCTCGACCGGGGTTGCTTCCGCGTAGCCTGACCATGACCCAGTTTCGACGACCGGCACGATTCCCAGCGGGCACGCGCCGGGATCGGGGTCGGGCTCGGGCGGCGGCGGATTGATTTCATCGAATTCGTCCCAGCCGCCCCAGAACACGGGTTGATCCAGCATCCGGTATTGGTAATTGATCCAGTCCTCGGATCGCGCCGTGTCGTGGACCTGCGCGAGTGACAAGTCGGCCGTGGTGGACGAAGCCGACAAACCGGAACGAGAGCCCTTGCCGATAACGATTTCGTCCAGCACACCGCTCGCAATTGTAATCGTCGTAGTATTCGGAGCGTTGTCATTACCGCCATCAATGTATGCAGTCCGTGAATCCGCCGCCGATATCACGGCAACAAACTGTCGATAGTTCGCACTGTTCGCGAGACTATTACTCTGGTCCTCTGCCGCACTGGCACCAGTATCCGTGCTACCAGCGTCGGCACGTTGATTAGTGGCGTCACGATTGACCGTCAGCTCCACGTTCGCGGTCGACGGGCCAGATTGGTCACGCATACCGAGACACGGCAAACTGGTCGTATCGGTATCGCGGGCGACGACGACGAATGTAGTCGGGTACGCGGTACTTGGTATGGAGGTAGTAGCGCGCCCGTAGTTATTGGTGGCGTCAACGAATACGTAGTCGGTGGCTTCAACACCGATAAGGCCATCGGTAAGGTTGTCCTCGTCGACTTGGTTGGCCAAGACGATATGATTGAGGAACTGCGTGCGATCTTCCTCGCCCGCGTCCCGCGCACCGCCGCTGGGCCAGAACGCCCGCCAATTACTATCGTAGGCCGCGTACTGCCCAAACTCGTCATCAACCGCGAGCGGGCCAGCGTCGGGATTTCCCACCCATAGGCAGACCTCCCGCGGCGGGATAGTCTGCGTCAGCTTCACGGTCGCGAAGCCAGTATTGTTCGCGTAGTCGAAGTAAATTAAATCGAACGGGATCGGGTCGGCGTCGCCATCCGTCGCGCGTATATCCCGACCGTCAGTCGCCACCACGGCCCACCAACTGGCGGGCAGCTCGGACAAATCTATGAAATGGGTATGGTCAGCGAGCGTGACATTCGGTGCGATCGGGGTGGCACACGAATGCCCTTGCCACAAGTCCTCGTCAAAATCATCCGAAGGATCGGAGAAATCCGACGCGGAAGAATCCACGGCTATCTGTGGAGCGCGAATCATCTTGTTCGTGCCAAACGTCTCACAGAGCAAGTCGATGTTCTCGACAACTACGTCCCCGCTCGTTTGCACGACGCTAAACACCGCTGCGTGCCCGGCGACCTTCGGAAATACAATCCCGTTGTTGTCGCCAGCTACAACTAGGTCGCCCTCGAACTGGTGCATATCCTGCACCATGCGGGCGACAGCATCTTGCCCGTCATTACCCACCGCAATCTTTAGCGTACTCGTCTCGCCGGTGTCCGGCGTATCGCGACCAAGCACCACCCGAGCCTGGTGGACGATTGACTTTTCTAACGTGGTTTCCGACAGCTTGACTGGCCCGATAATTACAGAACTCTCGAATTCTTCCGTGCTGAACCGATCCAGGAACCGCAGCGAAACATACCCGCCCCACAACACACCGCTGGTGTTCGCGGTAACAAACGGCGAAAATTCCATCAAGACGAATGGGTAGCCCGTGAACGTCATGCGGTGGAAGCTGCCCGTAGGTACGTGATATAGCCAAGCCTGTTCCTGTTCGCCTCGCACCGTAAGATAGATCGCGTCCCACCGAGAGCAATAAACCATACTCACTACGGGGTTTTCGTAGTTGTACTCTAACCCAATCAGCTCATTCGGAATCTTGCCGCGTGAGACTTGGGAGGGCACCGCGTAGGCGCCGGGCTCTAACATCATCATGCCAAGCGGCGACAAGTAGAACAGAACGTCGCCCGGCACTTTGCACCACGCCCCTTGGCCCAACACGTAGGACGTTTCCGAAATAGGATGGAACACGCCGCCTTGCCGCGGGTGGGCTCGCATAGCCAGCAGTCCCGAGAACGTGCTGACAATCATCTGGTCATTCGTGTGCGGCATTAAGGCCGTGATGGGGCCAGTCAGCAAGCCCTCGTTGGCGCCGGTCGTCGCGTAAGCGGCAAACCGGTCGCTCGATGCAACGGATGCATCCCAGTCGGCGGCGTTGCCCACTCGGCTGCCATACAGAATGTGTGGCGTCGCAAGCTGTCCGGCCAGCCACAATGCGCCCTGCCAGGTAGCGGCCATGCGAACATCGGTCGGCGCAGTGCCGACCGCCTCGGTCATTAGCTCGACCGTGCCCGCGTTATAATCAAACATTAGCGGGCGAGTCGTGTTGTTGCAGATAAAAGTTTGCTGCTTGAACGAGGCGCCATACACGGCTCGGCCAGTCGAAACGCTGCTGGCCTGCGAACCGGTCGCGGCCGTCCAACCCGTGCCGTTCCACCAATAGACGTCGGAATCGGCGGCCGTCACCATCGACTGATAAGGCTTGCCGCTGTCCGCGCCGTTGATCGGCACTAGCATCTGGATGCTCTTGCCCGCGGCCGGCAAATCCAGGTCTGACAAACCGGGTCGCGTAGCGAGGCAGGACCGATCCGTGCGAGCGTCGATCGGCCAAAAATTATCGCTATGATACGACGTGAACGGCGGTTGCTTCTGGTACGCCGTGCTTCGCACGACACCGCCCAGCGGCGCCTCGATATTAAGATTAAATTTCTTCCCCATTATGATTCGCTCGCTTGCCAGTAAATCGTTTGCGATGTTCCAGCCGTGCCGTCGTGCAACTTGATCGCCACGGTGAATGTGGTCGCACCGATCGCAGTCACGCTGACAATTTCGCCCGCGACCGAGCCAGTCGCCAGCACCACTACAGGCGTTGAGCCCAGCCCGTGGGTAATCGTGCCACCGTCCGCCACGGTGGCCGTGGCCCCCCGCGTCACACCCGAAAGTTGAGTGATGGCGCCCACGCCGTTGCGCACGAACAAATCGGCCGACGAGGAATAAGCGAATACACCGCTCGCCGGGTTACCAGTCGGCGCGGTCGTGGCATCGCCGATGAACAACCCGCCGTCCATCGTCTGCCAATTCGGCTCGGCCGTGGCTAGCAGAGCGATGTTTTCCAGAGCCGCGTCGCCGTTGAGATACAGCAGGAAGGCCAGCGAATCGCCCTCGAACCGGTGATTCACGTCATTGCCGGGTTCATTGAACACAGCTACGGTCGAACGGAAATCAGCCAAGGCGCCGGCGACAGTCGTGCCGAACTGCACAGCGTCCAGCCCGGCATCCAAAACGAACAAATTCGTGGCGGTGTCGCCCTCGATGCGCGTATCTGAATCGAGCCCGGCATCATTAGCGGTCAAACCGCCGGCCACGGACGTCATGTTGTGGGACGTGCCGCCAATACGGATTTCCCCGTTGGCGAGTGTGGCAACGTCAGCCCCGATCGCGACGGTATTCTGTGCGTCAACCTTTTGGCTGATCGACGCCCCGCCAGCGTTGATACCAATGAAAATGTTGTTACCAGCGGTAGCGTCGTCTAACCCCCGCCCAGAGCTAGCCCCGATACACAGATTGTTCGCCCCCGCGGTCGCATCGAACAACGAGAAGGCGCCCAGAGCAATGTTATTGTCGCCACCGCCCGTAAACAGACGCATGGCACTGGCGCCAAGAGCCAAGTTGGCTTCGTCGAACACGCCGCTAAGACCGGCGTTCAGGCCAACCATGATATTCTGGTTGCCGTAAGTACCACCGTTGCCCGCATTGCGGCCCCAAGCGATGTTGTCACGAACCCACGTACTGCTGGCCCCGGCGGCGTTCCCCATGAAATAGTTGTCGCCCGTGAAGGTGGCCGAAGCCCCGGCGTTGTTGCCGATGACGACGTTATCGGTACTACTAGGGGACGCGCTGGCGACCGTACCCGTTCCCACCAGCAAGATGTAATTCGTGTGCGTCAGCGTCAGCAAGCCGGTCGTATCGGCAATCGTCCACAGGCTATTCTGAATCAGCTTGCCGGTAGTCAAGTCGTACCGGGCTATAGCGTTATCCGTAGCAGTAGCGGGGCCACGCACGTACCCGACGCCGTTCACGTCCGTCAGGACGTCAGCCGCTTGCAACTGCTGAATCGGATCGCCGCCAACTACCAAAGGAACTTTATTCGCCATCGCTTTACCTTGTAAATAAAAACAGCCGCCGCCTGTTGGCGACGGCTATGATGTGTCAAGTTATGTGTCAACCTTATTTCGCCGGAACAGCGCCGTGTGGCACTTGTTGCCCCGGCCCAAACCACCGAACAATATCCTGATTGCGTTTGTTTTTAATCGTGTAAGCCTTCTTACCGCCGCCTTGCTGCGGTTGGGCGACTTGCTGTTGCGGTGCGACTTGCTGTTGTAAAAGTGCGTGCCTAGCCTCTTGCTGAACTTGAACCGGCGCGCCGGGAACCGTTGTGCTCTGGCCCATGAACGACATGGGCGCCGGGGCTCCGCCCATTAACGCTGGCGCGAGCATTCCGGCGGCGCCCATCATCGGGTTCAACATTGCGCCCAACAGTTGTTGCTGTATCTCGGGCGGAAAGTAACCTAAGGGGTTTCCGGCTGGCATTCGGTTACCTCTGGCTGATTCGCCAACTCCAATAGTTGCTTCAAGACCGACAACCCGCCCTGTGCAAAAAGCACCTGTTGTCGAAACTGGTCCAACGTCTGTTCGGCCTGCTGGACTTCCTTTTCCAACATCGCTTTATCCAACTTCATTTGTCCCCCCGCCAATCGTCGTTAGTTCCATTCCGCATCCGGCACGGCCGGAATGCGGTAATTCACACCAGCAATTTTTATCTTCAACCCAACCGCGCCCGGCGTCGCTAGTTCAGCAAGAGCCGCAGTGGTGATGGCTTTCGTAAGATCAGCCGCCGGCGTGAAACCAGTGATCGCTATAATGGCCGCGTCGGTATCGACGTCCGCCGCGCCGGTCGCGTTGCCGGAATTTGCCAAGCACAGCACAGCCAGCTCGGTCAAGCCGGCCGGATCGCTCGCCGTGCCGTCGCTGAAAATTTCAAACTGTCCGGCGTACAGCGTGCCGGTGGGCGCCCACGACGCGACATTCGGAATATGCAGCGTGCCAGTCAGGGCCGTGCCGAGCCCAGACGTTTCTGAGCCGCCGGCCGATGCCTCGAACGACAACGAGATATGCGCGCCGCGCGCCGTGCCGATATTAGCATTGACGTTGGTGAACGCCCGCAATGCGCTGCCAGATGCCGAACCGTCCGCCTCAAACGCCAGCCGGGTGTAAATGCCTTCGACGGCGCCGCTCGTGGCAGTGGACGACTGGCGAAGCCGCTCGCCAAGGGGCACGTCGGTACGTTTCCACGTCCGCGTGCCGTTCACATCCACAACCTGGAATTCCGCGCGGGCACCTACCGTATCGAGAATTTGAGAACCGTTGGAAGCCCCTGTAATCGTGAGGTCACCACCGTCAGTCTTGAAATCAACAATCAGCTTCGTGCCAGGCGCGAACCCAGTAGCGGCCGGCAAGGCGCGGCTCTCAGCCGTAAGCGTCACGACTTCGACATACGCGATGCCCTGGTTGTGCCAGCTAAAGGTGCCGCTCGCGAGGGGGTCGCGAATTTTCAGAAAGCCCATGCGAAGGGCGCGGTCCAGATTCATGCCGAAATTGTGAGCGGACATTAAGCCTTACCTCGAAACACGTTTTTTAGTTCGTACCTGTGTTTTAGCGGCGTCCTTTACCGCTACGTTTAATATAACCTGTTCAGCCGTTCAGTTCAAGTTTACCGATAATATCGATAGTAGCCATACGGCGAATGGTAATAATACCAGCCGTAGCTTGGCGGCTGTTGGTATCGCGGGGGGCAATGATAATGGCCGTATGGCGAATCGTAATGCCCGTGGTACGGATGGGGGCGGTGCTCGCCGTATCGCCAGCCAGGATGACGATTGTGAGCAGAAGCCGCCGCCACCACGGCCAACATAACCACCAACGCTAAAATAAAGTTTTTCACAAATCCTCCGAGTTCTGTACCTTAAAAGCTAGGACCAAAAGTCAATTTCAAGTCCTATCGGCGGGGCGCAGCCCATGCCGTCCTCGCCGTAGCACCCTCGCCGACCGCCCGGCGAATTAGAGAAGTCGAAGGCGCCGGCAGCCGCCCGGTCGTGGGCAATCGCGGCGGCAATCGCCGCTTGGAACCGCTGTTCGTGAACGTCCATCGCGTTGTGGTTGTACGCTTCGGCCGCCGCAAGAATCGCTTCCATGAATGCTTCGGCGTACATCGGCGGAACCTGCACGACGTCGCTGCCGGGGACGGTCATGTCGGCCGGCAGATTGTCGACCGGAATCGAATGGTAGACGCCCTGAATATGGGCATCGGGCTCAGGCACCGGCCAGAACATAATGTTGAAACCGCCGTCGCCTTCGTAGGTGGCCGACACGGCGAAATGCTTTGTCTCGCTGTCCTCGTTCCAGCCGATGTGGTAACGCATCCGTAAATCGGCTTCGTCGGCTTCCGCCAGAAAATGACTGCTGGCCGTGGTCGTCTCGCCCGAGCTGATCGAATACACCACGCCGCCGTCCCATTCGGCGAAGTCGGTCGGCATGGGGTAGCGATAGCGGAAGGCTTCGAACGCCGTACCGGCCGTCACGGCAATCTGTGTGTTCTCCACGATGACAACTGAATCGCTCGTCCGCGTGTTGATGAACAGGACATGCCCGTTCACCCGGATAAACATATCAATGGCGTAAGCCGGCCAGGTGCCGCCGGCCAGCGTGACGTTGCCGCTGCCGCTCGTCTTGGTAAGTGTGCCGGTCGAATAAACGGGCACAATCGAGAACGGCGCATGCTTGCGCAGGAACCGCCAGCGGTACGGCACGCCGTTGTCGATCGGCAGGAACGCCCGACGCAGCCCCGAGCGAATAATGTTCCGCACGTCCTCCGCGGTGGCCGGGTCGCTCACGAACGAGGTAATGTCCCGTCCTAGCCCCGATTCCATGAGCACGTTGCGGACAATCTCGGAATTGGATAATTGGAGATTCGCCATAGTCACTAAACAGAATCAGCGGCCCGACGACTAATCGCCACGCCGCTGATTCATCGCAGGGGGACAACGATATGTTGAAAAACGACTACTTGTCGTTCGTGTAAATCCAGTCGACTTCAAAATTGACGTTCGTGGTGGCTGCGACCGTCGAGCTGAGAGTGAACTTCATTGCCACCGATTCGGGAATTGCTGAGTCATCCACGGTCACGCCGTTACGACGCTGCCCGTTGATAACCGGCGTCAGGCGGTAACTCTCACCACCGTGGTTCTCGACACGCAGGCCCATTTCATTAAAGCCTGACGTTCGTTCAACCGTCACGCCAATATCGTCCTTGAGCACCGTCAGCGTGCCATCGACATTCGCCACAATGTCAATCGTCTCGTCGGCGTTCCAACGCAAGCCGAGCATGTCCTGATTTGAGCTGACCGCCAGCGCGCCCGCCGAAAACACCGCCGTAATGGCACCGTCGAACAGGCCGATAAAGAGCTGCGGGCTATCAGCGTCAGCGACTTGCTTGATGCGCGTGCCGAAAATCGTCAGAGGCACGGCCGACAGAATGTAAGAATTAAGCCGCTGCACGCCGGCCGTTTCGTTCGAGCCGGCCGCTTCGAACACGTCGATAACACCGAACCGCGTGGTTTCCAGCGTTACCTCGGACGATGCCGGATCGGTCGTGTAGAGCGCAGCGTGGTACGGAACATGATCGTCAAAGTCGGCTTGCGAAACTTGCGCTTGAGCCGAACCCTTGGGCCAATCCACCGTGCCAGCGCACAGTGAAGCGCTCGGGCCGCGGGTAGCAGTACCGTCAAACTTGAGCAACATAAGCTAAATCCTGTTCAAAGAACCGGGTTGAATTTCAAAAATCAGCCAAAAATTGAAACACGTCCACTTACGGTTGCAGATTCGCGGTGCTTGACTTCATGCGGAAATTGCGATCCGGGCGGTGACACACGACTTGGTGCCACATTTCGCTCGTGACGTACTTACCGCTCGGGACAAGCGGCCAGTCCTTCGGGCCGTCGATCTTGCGATCGTAGGACGGCACGACGTTGTATTCGAAGCTGTTCCAGTCGACGACTAGGCAAACAGCCGTGGGAATCCGCACCGGCGAATCGGCGTGGCCAAGCGCGTGCCAGAGCACGAACGGAACCTGCTTGTACGTCGGCGCGCCGCGGTAACGGCCCGCGTCCATGCCGATGTTTTCATTGCTGGCCATCATGTACCGCTGAACCGCGGTTTGCAGCGGGAGCTGCGTATAGATGACGTCGTTCGGCGTGTCGGGGATCAACCGCGGATTGGGCACGACGCCCATCAACTTGCGTTGCAGGAAAAACTTTTCCAGCTTGTCGAAATAATCGTCGTCCGACACAGAGTCGAACTGCGCAACCGGGTTGGTGTACTTCGGATGCGTGGCAACCGAGATTGCACCAGGGCGGCCGGTGGCGTAAGGATCGTCGCCACCGTACAGCGTAAAGCTGTTCGTGGTCGTCGCGGCATCGTCGGTAATCCACGCGGGAAAACCGAAGTAGGCTTCGTCGTCCTCGGGGATGATGTTGAGCGGCTTGTTCAGCAAGCCGTGCTCAAGCCGTTGCCAGAAATGCAAATCGAAGTCAACCAAATCCATTTGGATTTGCTTGACAATATGTTCGTCGGACTTCCCTTGCAGGGTGTCCATGTCCTCGGTCCAACCGATCGAATCAACGTCCTTGACGACCTTCACCTTCCGGCGCAGGGCGTTCTTTTTGTTGACCGGCTGAACAGGGTCACCAGGCTTGGCACCGTGGCCCGAGTCTTCCGTCTCGGTTTGATACACGATGGTCGACTCGTAGTTCGACGCCGGCTGTTTGCGCGGCACGAGCTGGGCGATGCCCTCAAGAGTCGGGTACAGTTGCGATAATCCGATATAGTCCCAGCGGCCCTTAACAAAAGTTCCGATGTTAAGTTCCACGAAATCATTGATTGCACTAAGACTTGGCATTGAGATATACCCGTAAGATTTACTGTTTACCCAACGCCTTTTATCTTAACAGCAAATCTTATGCCGAGTCAATAGTTTAATTTGATCTTATCTTAAACCTCCGATTGTTGTTCTGCTCAACGATCGTAGCCCACCTGCAATTTCCGGGCTTATAGTCGCCATCCCCGTTCGGAAATCGATCCAATGTCATACCGGCCGGGCGTTCACCCATGTCGGCTAAAAAATTTACGAAACCGTCCGGCCCCCGCCACCGCCGACACACCTTTATTCCGCGCGCCCCGTATTTGTAGTAGTTGCCAGAAGTGGGCGTTTCGCACCTGCACCGCATCCCAAACCACGAGATATACGTGGGCGAAAATTTACCTTTTCGCGAATGGCCGTGACGCAGATTGGACGTATAGCTATTTTCTATTTGCAGGCACCCGCACGACCTGACGCGACCGCGAGTCAAATCTGACGAACGAACCACTTTTTGTCCGCCGCAATCGCAAACACACGACCACGTAGCTCGACCGCCGCCGTCGTGGCCCGCCCGCGACAACACCAGTAGCCGGGCGAATCGTTGCCCTTCGAGTTTCAAAGCACGCGGCATAACACCCCCCAATAAAAAAGCCGCTGTTAATCAGGACGTGAGCCCCGAAACAGCGGCTTATCAATCTCTCGTGTTGATGGACGGAAGGCTGTCGAGTCGCCCTCAGACTACGTAGGATTCTGCTGGTAGGCTTCGTGAATGTTGGCCGGCTGTTTATTCTTGCTGGCCATGCTCGACTTTGTGCCGGGCGTGCCAACCGTGCCCTCTTTCTTCTCGTTCTTGGGCATGGTGAAATGCGAATCATGAACCAGCCGCACCCGGTCCAGAATTACCTCGACTTCGGGAATCGGTCTTCCCGTGGCTTGCAGGCCAGCGACGTGCGTATACAGCAGCTCGCGGATTTCCTTTTCGGCCTTGTTCTGCGTGAACTTGCGGGCGCCGGTCGTGCCGTAGGTGGGCGACTTCCAAGAATCAATCTTCTGGCGAATCCGGGCGTCGAGCTGGGCCTGCAACTGCTTTTGGTTAGCCTGGTGCTGGCTGACCAGAGCCGTCTTGATTTCCGACAGCTCGGCGCGAAGGGCGTCCAGTTCGGACTTGTCGACCTGTTGGGCCTTGTTCTTGGCCATCTTGGCGGCGACGGACTGCTGCTCAACCGCGGGCGCGGCCTTATCGGTGGCCGGCGGTTGTTCCGAGAACGTATAGCCCTGCGCGCCCAGCCCGGCGGACAACAGATTGTCAGTCAGGCTCGATACATGCGCGAGCGCGCTGGCCTCATCTTTGAACGTGGCCAACTCGCCGGACGCCAGGCCGAAGCGTTCTTCAATTTCGGCTGGGTTGAATTCGGAGGATTCTTCGGATGAACTTTCCGATTCTTGACTCGCTGTCTCGTCGACCGGGTTTTCGTTTTCGATTGTCTCGTTCTCTTGTTCGTTCTCTATTTCGTCTCCCACGTTCTTCTGCCTCTCTTTCGGTTTCTAAAATCCACGTATCGTAAATAGGTTCGTCGTGCTGTTTCTGCTTGTACGTAGCAGCATTTGGCTCAACCAGCACATCGTTAAACGAGTGTTGCAGACCGAGCCGCACAATGCACAGCTTGCAGTAATTTCGCTCGACGACGACCGGCGGCAGTTCGCAGCCGCATTTACAGCACGACTTCTTTGCAACCGGCTCAGCCACACGTCACCAAGGGGCCTTCGAGGTGCCGGCTGGTTCGGCTTCTCGAGTTTCCTCGCGCGGCTTCGACTTTTTCGGCTCGTCCTTTTTGGCGTCGCCGCCCTGGTAAGGTTCTTCCCAGCCCTTGGGAAAGAGCTGCTTGTCCTCTTGCCGGATGCCAAATTTCAGTTCGTAGCGGCAATCCTGACATTGAACCGAATAGTATTCGTAGCCCTGCGGCGTCGTGTACTTGAGCCGCAAATTCGTCGATTCGCAGTGCCCGCAGCGGTCTACGCCGAACACCGTTTGCGCGGTGGCGATGAACTGAAACGCCTGTTTCATGTCATTCGCGTCCGCGCGAAGTTTGCATTTCTCGTTGACGTTGAATTCGACACCAACACCCATGAGCTACCCCCTAGATAAGTTCGAGCCGTTCCAGCGCTTCGGTCAGTTCCCCGCCCGCGTGGTCCACCACGTCCTCGTCGAGAAAATAGAAAAGCGCGTGCAACATTTCGTGAATGACCGTTTCGATTTGCTTGCTCGGAGTCAGACCTTTGGAAATCACGATTTCCGCGACGTCCCGCCCCCGATCGCCAGCCGGGTAAAAAATCCCATGATTCTTTTTCCACGGCCGGCGGGATTCGCTGATTACAACGGGCCTGCCGGCCAATTCGACCGTGCAGGGCGTCATAACCGCTACCCCCGTTAAAGAGGGCCGGGCGGGGTGAAAATGACCAAAACCCCCGCCCGGCCAGCACCCCAGAGCAAACTACCCGTCTCACAACATAAGCATATACCCTTATCATTTGGTTGTCAACCTTGGGAATAAAATATATTTTGACCTCTTGCTTTAGTCTTATGTTGTGGTAGACTAGAAGTGTTAAGCCAACCGCACAGTCGAAAGACTTCCGCGGCTCGTGAATTGTCCAAGGCACGCAGCGAGCATAAATAAGTGGGCGGCTGGGAGCTAAGTCCGACGCTACGAGAAGCCCTGTTGGCGGGGCCAGAAACAGCACGGCGGGATGATGTAGCGGCCAGAAGGCCAGCGAGGCAGGACGCCTGTTCGTGACGGAACCGAACAAATTGAAATCGCCCTAACCACTTCATTTTTCGCAATGAGGGGGTAGGGGGGAGCACTCTGGGATGATACCCCGCCAAACCTTCCGGGTTTGGGAACAACGCAATTGCGTCTGTCGACGCAACCGCGAAGTCAGAACAAATTAACTTGGGAACAAGATGACAACAAATCAAATGGTAAAAAGCGACCCACTCGATCTATCGTTTCCTTGGGCTTCATTAACCGAAAGGGGATTAGTCCAGAAACGAAAACCAACCTGGGACGAATTCGAATCGACCGTAGCAGTATTATCGCGCATGGACCGCGCTACGCCGTGGGGGTTGGGCGACGCGGTTTTGCTGGGCGATAGAGAATTCGGCGAACAAGCCGCGCAAGCCTACGGGTGCAGCAGCGAAGCGGCTCGCCAGTACGCTTGGGTGTGCGAACGATTTCCTTTTGTTACTCGCGTAACAACCCTCTCTTTTGCGCATCATCGGGCTGTCGCAGGCTTAGATACTCCCGAGGAACGGCGTCACTGGCTCAAAAAAGCCGAGGCGGAAGGTTGGAGCGAGAAAGAATTGCGAAAGCAACTCGGTCTAGGCGCCCACGTCGGGCACAACTCGGGCAACAACGAGTGGTACACCCCGCTGGAATACATTGACGCCGCGAGGGAAGTATTGGGCGAAATCGACCTCGACCCCGCCAGCTCGGCCGCCGCTAACAAAGTTGTTAAGGCCAAGAAATTCTATTCGGCGGTAGATAACGGACTTGAGAAAAGATGGCAGGGCCGAGTCTGGATGAACCCGCCTTACGCGCAGCCGCTCATTGAACAATTCTCCACGAAGCTAGTTGAGGACGTGGAAATCGGGGCTGTGAAGCAAGCGTGCGTGCTTGTCAATAACGCCACGGAAACCGGATGGTTTCAAAAATTACTTTCGGTGTCGTCCGCGGTGTGTTTTCCAAAAGGCCGAGTTAAATTTTGGCGCACTGAGGGCGATGATGCAGTCCCGTTGCAGGGACAAGCCGTGCTGTATGTTGGTGACAACATAGAACAGTTTACCGAGACATTTTCTGAATTCGGGATAGTGTTGCAAACCGGCGAAGTGCTCGCGGGGGAGCTAGTCTAATGGCGAACAGGGGGGTAATTCGATGTGAGGAAGCCTACGCGCAAGGCAAGATGCTTGATAATTCGGCATGGAATTATCTTCCTCGCGGTATAACGCCGTCTGACATCGATCTCGTGTTTGACAACGCGGGCCGAATGCTAATATGCGAATTGTCGCGGCACCACGCTAGGTGGGGCGCTTTGCGGAAACACGCACCGGGTCAAGTCAGTCTGTATGAGATATTAGTTCGTCGCGGTTGCACGGCGGCCCTACTGAAACACTCGGTTCCATCTACGCAAACCATCTGTTCACGAAACGACATCGATTCATTTGCAATAATGAAACGCAATGGCGACGGGCTTTTTATTAGCGAGAAACCTCGTGACGGTTCAGAGTGGCCCGCGTTCGTAGATGATTGGTTCGGCGTTACCCTTGGGCTTTAGACATGCGCATAACACCAAAACAATACGGTCGACTTCTCAAATATGGTTACACCAGAGAACAGATACGCGCGCTCGATCGGCAATCGGCAATCATCTTGATCGACGCAACCGAGAAGAATGGCGGCAAAAAACTTCCGTGGGGAAACGAACGTGTTTAGCAAATTCCGCCGCTGGCTGGCCGTCAAGATTGCCCCTAAGGACTTCTACAGTCTGGGCGTGCTGGCTAACGGCTACGCCATGAAGGCATTCGTGCAGTGGCGTGAGCATGTTAGCCCGGCTTCGAATTCACTTTGCTGGACAACCTTTACCGTGGACGCCAGTTACGATTTGCGCCTGACCAAATACGAGAACGAACCTCGCATGCTGTGCGAAATCTGCACGCATCGCTTTGACGCCAACCCGGATCGGCCGGCGGCGTGTCCGAGTTGTGGGTCTGAAAAGGTAATGCTGACGTGAACGACTTCGGTTTGTTCCTCACGAATTTTTTAGCAAAGCACCCAACTTGGGACGTGCGATTCACGTATTCGCCGCAGGTGCGTGGTTTAGTGATAGACATGCGCCGATATGGCTCGGAACGGTTTACGATTGAACGTTGTATCCCATTGAAAAATTTTCAAGCTGCTATTTATGACGTGCTACCAATGGAAATGGAATGGATGGAACGAGATTTAGAAAACGCAAAATAGGGGGAACTATGAACAGTGGAATTGACGAGGGCGTGCAAATCATTCCGACGGCCGACGATTTAAATTCTCTTGTGCCGGCGATGCACGCACGGGTGAATAATTTCGTCCAGACTATCGTGCTGCATTATTCGAACCAATTGCATTGGACGCCCAACTCTGTGGCGGTCGTGCTGGCCAAGGTGTTGTTCGAGGCCGGCGGCATGGGGCTGTGCGTGCAGTTCACGCAGGACGATACAGACGTTTACCGGCGCATCAACGAGGCGCGTGACACGCTCATGGATGGGTTGTGGCCGGCGGTCGGAAACTAGGGGGTGCATCATTCGTGAGCACCAACATCGACGAGGAATACCGCTGCTCGTGGGGCGATATGTATTCCGCCGTGCGGGCCGTCAAGCTAGTCACCTTCCAGGATTTGGCCCGGAAGAAATCCAAACGCAAGAAAAGGAAAAAGAAACGTGGTAAACGCAAGACTGCATAGGTGGCTGGGCTGCGGTGGGCTTGTGCTTGCCGCGGCAGGATTGGCCGAGCTGATAGTCTTTATCACCGCATGCGATTACTTCCGGGCGAATTACGCGGTAGTTGCCACGCTGGGCGCGATGTGGTGGGCAAATCGCATGTTTCAGTGGTCACACGATTACCAACAGGGGTGGGTATGAACAACACAATAACGATTGACAACGTACCCAGTGGCTTCGAGCTGACGGGGGAATACCGCGGCCCACGCGCGGGAGAATACTTTCTTTCCTGCAACGGCGACGCGCACTCGTGCGACATAGATTGTCTCGCCCGCTACCCGATTCTACGCAAACTCGAACCGCCCGAGCCGCCAGCCGGCTGGGAACTGACTGGGATATCCTACCCCCTGGCGCGTGGCGAAGGCGCCCCATCCGGGCAAAACTACGCAAAAACGCTAAATAGAAAGCCCCCCTTAATTATTTAGTACACAAAAAATTAAATAGTCTCATATTGCGACACCACATAGGGCCATACAATCATCATATCCCATACACATGGGCGCTGGTGTGCATGTGTACACCATTGTTAAACCTCTTGAATACACGCACTTAGGGCATGGGTGGGCATAGTTGATGCCTGGCTCTGCCCTCTGTCTGCGGCCATCTGCCGCATTCGGCCTATTAATCCTCATGGCTGTCTCATATTGCGACAGTAAATCATGGGGATATCATTTGCAATTATCAATTAGCGACATATCCTTGAATAGGTAGGGCATTTCGCCCTGCCTGCACCCCGGAGAATACACCGATGTACCTCGTATCACGCCAAATTGATGGGGTTACGCTGTTCGCCCGCGCCCTGCACGGCTGCGTGTACTGGATAGCTGACCCCAATCATGCCACCATCTGCCGCCGACGCTCAACCGCAACCCTAATTGCAGAGGGAATAGAAGGAAATGTGGTGGATGTGAGCGATTCAGCGATGTACGTGAGGTAAATGCAGGGAATTGGAGCGTATCAAATTGCGACGCTCATTATAACCCTCTGAGGCCTATGTGAGGCCAGTGTGGCCATGTGTGGAATGGCTGACGTGGCGCAGCCTAATTCGCTCCGTGCATCCAGCCCATTGATTACTCGCTCATTTGTGGACTACTACCTTTGCTCCCTGCCTCTGCTGACCTATTAGCAGGGGATAAGGCAGGGCGCGCAAACCCGGAGGAATGACCAATGTATTACCGCGACCGCCTAGCTCGAATCCTAATGCAGTCTGACGATAGCTTGACGCTCCACGACGCTTTGGCGTTGGCCGATCGGCTGTTGGAGCAAGGATACACCCCGGAAACGTTCTTCAACTAGGCAGGGCAAACCGCCAATGGGCCGTCATGGATTACGGCCCACTACGGTTTTTCTTGTTTCAGGCACCACAACAGAGGATGGGCAACTATGTGTGATTTTCACAGTGTAATTGTGACCGGCGTAGGGCGCATACTCCACAATGTGAGTAATTCTCATTCCGGGATTGCTGCGCAGTACAGTCTAGAATCGGGACTAGACGCCAAATGGTGGGAGTGTGAATGGGACGGCAGAGGCGATATGCCGCTAGTCGTCGACCTAGTGCAATCCCGCGGCAAGGAATCGTCGCCTACGCAAACGGCCTACCGTGCGGCAGAGGCGCACTACAGCAAGCTGGCCGAGATTATGGCAGTCGACGCGGACGAATCGACTGTATTCCCATATCCGTTCAATCAGCCTGAGTACGAAGACGTGCGCACGGAAGCTATGGCGGCCGTGATTGAACGTGAACGGCGCGCCGCGGCAGAGGCGGCCGCAGCTGTGAGAAAACAGGCAATTGCAGAAGCAGAGGCAGAGGCTAACGCTGTAGCGGAAAAGTTTGAGGCTGCTTTCATTGGTTTCAATCACGACCAGGAAATTGCCTTCATGCGGCATTTGATCGAAAACAGTGCTTTATCGTGCTCGATCGAAGATGTGGCCGAAGACGAGATTCATGCTGCCAGGGACGCAGCAGACGAATGGGATAGCGACCATCCAGCATACCAAGCTGGCCTAGAGTCAGGCTACGAATCGGCTAGCGAAGATATGTACTCTCACGATTACGTTTGTGGGAACATTAGGGATTTTATCAAGGATAAGGATATTCCCGATTTGTTCGAAGACGAGCTAAGCGAATCGCGCGACGAAGGATACGCACTAGGCTATCGTGACGCCAAGCAAGGCAAGGCCGCCGCGGTCGATTACTCTATCGACGGTATGCCTAGCTTCCTATTCTAGGCCGGGGCGCAAGGGAATGCGCCCTGCTACTGTCTGACCTAGCACCCATGAGGATACAGCTAATGGCACCCGATCATACGCTCATTCGTGTTCGCGCCCATCGGGCGCGCGACAAGCTGAAAAGTTTACTAGGCTACCTGCCGCAAGGATACTTCTCCTGGACAACGGCGGGGGAATATCGTGAATGCCCGAATGGCCATCTATCGGCCGCATGCGGGATTAGCGGAATTACTAAAGCTAGGGACAGCATTACAGAACTATCCCAGTATCACCACCGGTAGGGAGGATACCTTGCACCCACTTTGGATTCTCGGTTTTCTGAACGGCGTTGCGACGGCGTTGGCTGTAGCGGCTTTGATAATGTCCTGGACAAATCTTAGGCGCAAGGAATAATCGCGCTTGCCCGCTAAACCACTTTCAAATTTCAAAAGGGCGGCCGTCGTCGTTGGCGGTTGCCCTTTTTTATTGCCGGTTGCGCCGATTTTGACGGCTACAAAAACCTAAACTATTTCCCTTACATAGGATACACTGTCAGAATTTGAGGTTATAATTTAGTGATGGCATTTGGTATCTTGTTTCGCACCCAAGATTTGAGGCACCATGACCACTTGCAAAATCAAATGGCTGGACAAGGGCGCCCTGCCTAGCGGTTCGAATCACTGGGATAGCCGCGATGGGATGTTGCGCCTCGTGCGCTCCGAATTCTGCCACGGCGTTTCGATGCCGGTTGAATGGAAACTTTACGCTTGGAAGCGCGGCAACTGGCACCCGATTGCAGAACGGCGTAGCCGTGGCGGGATAGAAAAGCTGGCCCGCGCGTATATGGAACGGCTCGAATCCGACGACTGATTTTTAGCACCACGGAGAAAAGACACCATGACAGACGCACCACAAAAACCGTTGAGCAAGAAAGCCGCTAAACAGGCGGAAAAGATTGAAGCCATTCAGCATCTACGCAAGTTGCTGAAACCCGGCGACACTGTTCACACTGTTCTACGTCATTGCAGCAGTTCGGGTATGTCGCGCCGAATCGACCTTTTCAAAATGTCGAAAGATGGCCCGATATTTTTGACGGGCTACGTCGGCCGTGCGATTGACTACAAGCATTCTGACAAAGGCGGCCTAGTAGTCGGCGGCTGCGGTATGGATATGGGATTCGCCATTGTTTACGCATTGAGCCATGCGTTGTACCCAAAGGGGTTCAAGCTGGCCAAAGATCAGCGCGGCCGCAACGGCGATACATCTGGATTTGATAGCGATGGCGGCTACGCTCTGCGGCATAGTTGGCTGTAACCGCGTGACCTTCCGTTCATTGCGCAATGAATCACACCTTGGGAGCAAACGCGATGCGTGATAAATATGACGATGCGATTGAATACCTGACCACGAACCCTGACAAGATTTTCGAAACGTGGGCGGAGCCTCAGCGGCGGAAAGGCGGTTGTTTGTTTTCAGCCGTCACACCAAGCGGCCGGATTTGGGAGGAACGCGACGACGGGCAAACGTGCGGGTGTCTCACGCAGATACGAGGCCGTGACGAAAATACAAACGAGCGGCTAGTCGCCTGGACTACGGAGCTAACGACAGCGATTCGCGCGGATGATCGTTTGCCGAATTCAGAATGCGGCATAACGGTTGAGAATTTACCCGTGTTCGCGGAATGGCAGCGCAAAATCGACTTAATCCTAGAACGCAAATAATCGTTACAACCCGCACCCCCTGCAACCCGCCCCACCCGGTTTACGTAGTATGTTTGTGTGTAGGTTCTATTCTAACTCGGGAGGGCTTTTCCATGCGTATTGTCTGTTCGCTCGTGCTCGTGTGCGTGCTCACATCGGTTGCGTCCGCGCAGATTCGCTACTGGCCGACGCAGCGCAGCGTCAACTATCAGCAGTATTACCAGCCGCGGGTGTACGCCGCTTATGATCAGGTGGGCGATTACCGCAACTATTATCAGGGCTACGTGGACGCCGCCTGGTACAGCGGGCAGCGGGCAACCGTGCCGGGCATTCCATACTATACGTCGCCCGGCGTGCTCGTGAATCCGTACTACCACGTTCGATAATTCTTTTCTCAAAGGGGAAACCATGTCGGCAAAACGACTTGAGACAGTGGCCAAGAGATTGCGTTCTACCGCGGGCAGCCTGGACGGCTTGCAGGACGACATAGACACCATGCCGGAAGCGGAGCGCGGCAACTTCGTGGGGCTTCTGGTTATACTCTCGGCTCTGTCAAAAGAGGTTCACGGCATGGCCAGCGACGTGATGGACCGCGCGCGTCTGCTGCAATCGTGATATTGTTCCTGGTGCCAGCCGGTCGCGGGGCTCGTTGTCTCGCGGCCGGCTTTTTTGTTACATTGAGGGTAATATGACCGAGCCCGAACTACCCGCCGAAGATGCTCTATTCTGGTTGCAAGTCGAGGGCGTTATTGGGCACAATCGGCGGCGGCAAGCGGCCGAAGAACGTGCCGATTTACCCTACCGTACTATGCGGTTTATCTCGTTGCCGGACGGCAACGGCAAGTCAATTTACGATTCCATATTTGGCCCCGACCGGTCCGAATTTCTGCACTGAATGCGCACCGAATCCAGCCGTTGACGCTAGCACGGGGCCGATTATACTGCCTAGAATCCGCTGTTTTTTACGGATTCTTTGCGTTCAGACTGTGCTTGCAAAGCTAGCGCTCTCCCAACTGAGCTACGGCCCCGAAGTTGTTTTGTAGTAGCGGGTTACAACTCGCCGCCAGCCGCCGCCGGCCGCCGGCTGCACTGATACGCGCACTGAATCCAATAACCTACGGTAAATAGGGGACTTGGATAACATGCCGCGACAATCTAAAAAGCCTTGGTTTCGAACGCAGGATCAGTGCTGGTACACCACCGTCCGCGGGCGGAAAATCAAACTGGGCACTGCCGACACCCACCCGGACATTATCCGGCAAGCCTACCATTCTTACCAGGCCGCTGGCCCGATGGATTCGGCTGTACTGGTGAAGCACTTGGCCGGGCAGTTCTTAGAATACGCCCGAGTGAACAACAAGCCCAGCACGTACAACTGGTACAAACGGAATCTAGACGGTTTCGTTAAATACGCGGGCGCCCGGAAGCGGGCCACGGACTTGACGTCCGGTTTCGTGCTGTCGTGGGCTCGGCAGCAGACAGTCGGGCAGCAACACGGCGCCGCGCGGTGCGTAGCCCGGATGTGCAACTGGGCGGTGGCCGAGCACATTCTGGTAGCCTCGCCCATTCGGGGGATGGTCAAGCCGGCCGCCACGAGCCGCGAGGTCACGATCAGTCAGGCGCAGTACGCCCGCTGTATCAAGGCTGCGGACGCCCACCCGGCGCTGCTGGACGTGCTGCGGTTTATGTGGCGGACTGGTTGCCGGCCGCAGGAAGTGCGGCAGATCGAAGCGGGTTGGCTCGATGGCAGTAAAATAGTTTTCCCCGTCAAACAAAGCAAAGGCGGCAAGAAACGCCGTGTCATTTATTTAACGGATATTCCGAAAAGAATAGTGGTACGAAATGTCGGTACTTATCCAGAAGGTCCGATCTTTCGTAACTCGAAGGGGCGGCCGTGGCGGAAGGACGCTCTTGTCCTCGCCTTCGCCCGTCTGCGCGGACGAACCGGCATAACCGGACTCTGCCCGTATGCGTTCCGGCACACCTGGATAACCAACAAGTTGAAGGCGGGCGTTGACGTGGCGACGGTCGCCGCGCTGGCCGGCAGTAGCGTGCGAACGATTCTGTTGGTTTACGCCCACGTCATTCGGGACGAGGCGCATCTAATGGCGGCCATGAGCAAATGAAAAACCCTACGGAGTATATATACTCCGTAGGGTTCGGTTTGCCAGAAATTCATTTATGGGCTTTGCGTACCGCTTCTAGTGCGGCGTTGCAGGCTTCGACCAGCGCGATAATCTCGTCCACGCTGGCCCGCGCGATCCTTACCGTCATCGGCCGGGCATGGTCCGAAAGATCGACGGTCAAGAGCTGGCGCGTCTGGTCGTGCGGGTTCACGTACCCGATTAGTTGCGACTGCATGACTCCGGGCTTTTTTGCTGGTGGCATATATTCCTTACTCCTATCTGGGGGTTTTCAGTCACCGGTACAGTATGCAGTCGAATCATAAGCCGGTCAAGTTAAGTTTCGATTTTGGCTGCTAGCTTCCGGTCTATAACGTCCGGCTGCTCTCGGGATTCGGTCTGCGCGGGTTGTACGGCCGTCTGCCGCCAACCTGACATTATCTTTTAACCTTATTGTTGACATGCCACGATTTGAGGTTATATTTCAGGTACAGACTTACTTACTATTCTCGTGAGGGCGAGCCATGATTGTTACAAGCATACGAATAGGCGCCACCTTGAAAGGCGACGATGGGAGTTTCCGTAAGACAGAAATTGAGGCTTCCCCGTCGGAAGGGCAAACCGCCGAGGACTTATTGTCGGAAGTTAGGGAACTGGTTCAGTCGACTAGCAACGGTGCCAAGAAAGAAACCGGCTCGCCGATAGCCGGAAAGGAAACGGCCAAGCCGGCGATGAAGCCCGTGCATAAGACTACGGAAGGCGAATATGTACAGCTCGCCGACGAACCAAAAGAGCCAGCCAAGAAACGTGGGCGCAAGCCGAAAACCGAAACCACTGCGCCCGACGTCGGCGCCCTGCTGACCAGCACACTCACGGCGGAAACGCTGGAAGATTTGTTGCAGCAGTTCAATCAACTGCGGGACGCCGTGCCAAGCGGTTTCGACGTTGAGAAGTGGAATAAGACGCTGGACAAGGTGTCGGCCCGGTACAAGAAACTTCACACGCTCGATTCCGAGCAAAAGACCGTCGACAACCTGACCGCTGCGTTCAAGGCCGAGCGGTTGCGAGTGGCCAAGCGGACGGCCGAAGTTGCCAGCCGCGAGACTGAGGCGGTTGCGTGAGGCACCGCAGCAAAGACACGGCCAAGTTGTATCGCGACAACAAGGAAACCCGCAACGGGTTTCTTTGGGAACAATCAACGTGCGTCGAATGCGGCAATACTGCTGACTGCGTTGACGAGGTTCTACGTGGAAAGAATCGGTTACGAGCATTTTCAGTGCGGGCGTGTTGGCTACCTGCGTGCGGGCCGTGCAACACGGGGCCACTCGCCGATCCAGCCGAGTGGCCGCTGGCTAAAAAGCTGGCGGCTAAGCTTCTCTGCGATCCTCAGTATTTTGATTTGCAAAAGATTCGCGAAGTGAACGCACCGGACGGGTGCAGTAACCCGCCGGTATTGGTGACTGCCGACGACGTGCTGGAAGCGTTGCAACAATTGTTAATTGAACGGGGGTAATAACATGAGCGTTAAGCTAATTCCGAGTCCCTCAGTCGAAGGCGTATCCGTTCACCACATGGAAAACGGGCAGCTCGGTGAGTTGATAGACAAAAAAGGCGAAGTTGTGCAGATGTTGCGGGCTGCATACGGAATATCGCGCGACACTTTATTGATCGTAGGCGGCACGCCTGGCGATTCGTGGAGCGCGCCCCTGCCTGATTTCAGAGTACGGATATTACAGCCCGGCGACAAGATCGAGGTTACCGCGAACTAGTGGACGCCGAACCAAAACAACGAGTTGAGGACTTGCTGGGCGACGACCTACAGCGAGTCACGAATACGAAATGGGTACGGGAGTACCAGCCGTTCGAGGAACGGGGTTGGCGCATCGACCTCGCCCTACCGACTATCAAGCTGGCCGTTGAAGTGGACGGCCGATCGCACGGCTACGCCAAGCGACACATTGACGACTGTGAGAAACGCAACGCCTTGGTATCGGCCGGTTGGAAGTGCCTTACCTACCCGGCCAGCCGCGTGCTGACGAAAAAGCGGCGGCTGCGAATCGTGGAACAGATTACCCGTGTGCTGTGCGGGGTGAACGACGTGGATTCCGATTGTTGCACTTTGAACGGGGAATAGCTATGCGAGCCCTACTGATTATCGCCAGCGCGGTTTTGTGTTTCTTGCTGTGCTGCATCGGGGCGTCGGTCGTGTGGTTCATCGCCGCACTGGCTGGTGCGCCCACTTATTGAGGAACCAATGACGAACGACGAAGCGTACCGGCTGGGCGTGCTCGATAGTTTGAATAATGCTCCGCCATTGCTGGGTGTGCTGTACGCCGCCGAAGAATACGACGCGGCAGAAAGTTATCTGGACGGACAAATGACGGGCGACCAGTTGCAGACTGGCGCCGAGCTACTGGTACTCGAACGATAACAGGACACGGCGACACTCATAGCAATATTAGATCGCATCGAAAAGCTGAGAGTATGTGTCCTGTCTTTTTCTTTTCTTGAGGAACAACCAATGAGTAAGCCGTGGGATTGTCTGCGTGAGGTAGTACGAAAACCGTTGTTAGGGCCTGGTGAGTGGCAAGGTGTGGGGACGCCCGCGGTGTTCATCGAGAATATCCGCAACAAACATGTCGGATTGAAAATCGGCGCACCCGCCAATAACTCAATACAAATTTGGACGGCGGACGGTCTGCGACAGATGGCCGAATTCTGCACCGAACTGGCCGACCAACTCGACGGGAAATAAGTTGTGATGACTTTTTCTAGCGGGACACACAACATCTGCGTTGGGCTAAACGCTGGGTCGGAATTAACGACGCAGAATAATGTATTGGCAATCGGGGATGATTGCCACGCATCGTGTGACAACGAGGTAGTCGTGGGTCAGAAGTTATTCGGACGTTTTATACCGCCCGCAGTGCGGCGTGCGATCTTAGATCATCCCGTATTCATTCGGTTTTTGATCAAGAAATTAACAGGCCAATGAAACTCGCTCCCCGCGAACACCAGATACGAGCCGTCGATTACATCCATCGACGGGAGCGAGACGGCCAGTTTCGGTTGTGCTTGTCTGCCCCGACCGGCTCGGGCAAAACGCTAATCAGCGCGGAATTACTTTGCGATCCGCTGCGACAGCTCGCCCTGACGAATCGACGGGTGATTCTCGACCAATGGTCGAAGGTGCTGACCGCCCACGGTGTCAGGCACGGCATCCGGGCGGCCGGCCACAAGCCCGATCCGACTGCCCACATTCAGCTCGGCATGCTTCAAACCGAGTGGCAGCGGTGTTTCAAAACCGGCCGCTCGAAATTGATGGAAGGCGTCGACCGCCTGCACATCGACGAGCTGCATGCCAACACCGGGTCAGCCTGCACGGCGATTTACAACGCCTATGGTTTAATGGGTGCCAGCCTGATCGGCTACTCGGCCAGCCCGAGCGGCCTGGCTGGAATTGTCGATGACGTCTACCAAGTGGTGAGCGTCCGCGAACTGATAGCCGAAGGGTACTTAACCCCTCCACTTCTGTTTAGCTGCGGGGCGTTCGATGCCGAGACGGTCAGCCGGCTCAAGCGTGACGCCGCGGGCGAGTATCAGGCGGGCGAGCTGGACAAGCTGGTAAAGAAACACCGGCACGTCATCATTGGCAACGTGCTGGAACACCGGAAACGATTGTGCCCCGACAAGCGGGCGTTCGCGCTGTTCGCCCACAACGTCAAGGCATCGATCTGGTGGGCGCAGATGCTCACCGCCAAGGGCGTTCCGACCGCTCACATCGACTGCAATGACGTGTGGGTCGACGGGAAATTCTACGACAGCGACACGGCCAAGCGACAAGAATGTTTCGCCCGGTTGGAAGATGGCAGCTTGGAAGGTGTCAGCAACCGCTTCGTCCTGCGTGAGGGATGGGATTGCTCGGCGGTCGGGAACATCATCGTCACGCATCCGGTCGCCCTGCGGCGGACGTGGGTACAGATGTGCGGGCGTGGCCTGCGGGCGTACCCGAACCGCGAGCACGCGATCATTCAGGATCACGGCGGGAACGATCACCCGCCGCTCGACAGCGATGAACCGTGGGACTGGCAGGGCGACCCGGGCGTGGCCGAGCGGGTGCGCATCGCGAACATGCGGGAGGACAAGGAACCCGAGCCGATCACCTGCCCGAAGTGTACGCTGAAACGATTCGCCGGGGCTGAGTGTCCTTATTGTGGTTTCCGCCACGATCACCCCTGCCGCTACGTCTATCAGGCCAACGGGCAGTTGCGGCTCATGCAGGGCAAGAGCTACCGCCCCCGACGTATCACGCGGTCAGTTAAGGACGCACAGATTTGGTCCAAGCTGTACTGGTCGACGGTCAAGAACAGCAACCGCACCGCCGAGCAAGCGTACACGTATTACGCGGTTCAGAATCACTGGCGTTGGCTGCCGCGGAACTTACCGCTCATGCCAAAGAACCAGGCCGATTGGTTCCGGCCGCTCAAGAGTGTTCCGCAGAAAGATTTAATTAAGGCATAAGATTGGACGGCAAAGTTTAATCGTATATAATGAATCCATGTCGCATGAGGGTCACCAATACGAATGGAATCAATGGCGTGACATTATCCGTAAGTGTTATCACCCGTCGGCCAAATACTATTCGAAGTACGGCGGGCGGGGGATCGGCGTCTGTCAGCCGTGGAAAGAGTCGTTTGATAATTTCCTAAAAGATATGGGTCATGCGCCGCCGGGGGCAGTGCTGCGGCGCAAGGAAACCGGTCAGGGTTTCCGTCTTGAGAATTGTTTCTGGGGGAGTTGTAATGGGGGCGACAGCTAAAGCACCATCATTTTCTATGAGCGGTGAGAATTGTTCGAGTGCGAAGCTGACTTGGGAGCAAGTCGATGAAATTCGCGCGTTACTAAAGAAATCTGTTTCTCAGTCCGCAATTGCTCGTCAATTCGGGGTTTCACAAACTTTGATTAGCTATATTGGCCTAGGACAAATTTGGAAACCAGAGACACGTAACGCCATAACAAAGCTAAAATTCGCAAGCGATTTTGTGCGGCTTCATAATTCGCGGTCGTCAAATGCGGTAGCGCGCGTACTTCATAAAAAGTGGCCTGACCTGTTTTCTACTTTTAATCATGCGTTTGTGAAAGTATGTGTTGTAAGAGGGTGCGCGGGGGAACATAACAGGCGCGTCACACGGGACAAGTCGCTTTATCGTGAGCCCGCGAGACTGATCGATGGCTAAACATAATCATGGGCCGGGTGCATCGCTCGCGCGGCAGTATGTGACGGCGTCGCCGCACGCATCGGCAAACGGTATAGCACGGGAATTATGCAGAGACCATCCATGTGCCTTTGAGAGCCACGCGCGTGCGCTATCACGAGTTATCGCATGTAAAAAGCGTCTGGGGTACAAACCGAAACGATGGGTAGGGGGTCCAAAGTTGAATCTTCCAAAGTCAAAAGCAGAATCGTGGGAACCGATCCAGTTGAAATCGCCTTGCACGGTTCTCTCGTTATCTGACATTCACATACCGTTTCACGACGAGCAAGCAATAGAAGTAGCCGTTAAGCACGCTAAGAAAAATCACAAGATTACCGCGCTGCTTTTGAACGGGGATACTTGTGATTTCTACTCGCTTAGCCGGTTTGAAACGCAAGTAAAGAAACGCGACTTGAACCAAGAACTGTACGCTGTACGCGCGCTGTTGGTGTGGCTAGCGAAACAGTTTCCGAAGGCCCGCCGGGTTTTCAAATGGGGCAACCACGAAGAATGGTGGAGCCGTTACATGAACGGCCCGGCCGAGCGGTTGGCGAATTGCGAATTCGCCCAGCTCGGGACAGCGTTGGACTTGAAAAAGCACGGGTTCGAGGAAGTGCGTGACAACATCATCATGGCGGGGGAGTTGCCGATTCTGCACGGCCACGAAATGAAAAACAGCAGCGGCGTCAATCCGGCCCGCTCGGCGTTCCTCAAGACGAATCATTCGTCGCTCAGCGGGCACCTGCATCGCACCAGTAGCCATGCGGAAAGCGATATTTTCCACAACGAGGTTATGACGTGGACGCAGGGGTGCTTGTGTGGGCGCCGCCCCGAGTATGCCCGAATCAACAAATGGAATTTGGGATTCGCTGTCGTGGAAGTGGCCAAGGACAAATCTTACAACGTGTTCAATTACCGGATCGGGGAGAAGTACGCAGTACGAGCAGCATGATAGACAACATTCGGTCGGGCGATCTTATCTTTGTCAGTGGCAAGGGTCTTTGTAGCTGGGGCATTCAACTGGGCACACTTTCTGCCCCGAATGTCGGTCCTCTAGGGCGGTGGGGGCTCGCCGGCGCAAGTCACGTCGGCGTGGCCTGCACGGTCTGGGATCAACTGCTGATCTACGAAAGCACCAGCTTTGCGCGCCCGCCCTGTCAACGTACCGGGCGTGAGAACCCTACCGGCGTGCAGGCCCACCGGCTGGACGACATTCTCGTTGCCGGCGGCGACGTGTGGCATTTCCCACTGCGCGCCCCGCTGTACGACGACGAGGAAATTCGGCTACTCAACGTGCTGGAAAGCTATCTCGGCCGCCCCTACGACATGGTGGGGGCCGGCAAATCAGGCGGCGGCCTCGTTATGCGCACTGTCCAGCGTGTGCTGGGCAGCGAGGACATGAGCAATATCTTTTGTTCCGAGCTGGCTGTGGACGTGCTCTGCACAGTCGGCCGCATGCAGCACCGCAACGCCGGGGCGTGGAGCCCAATGCGACTTTTACGGTACGTTTACCGCCACGGGGTAACGAAATC